>Ga0181555_1000247_pt1 | contig 53635 bp, 90 predicted proteins | sample 011ome_15_FD_145601 | JGI IMG/M metagenome (GOLD analysis project Ga0181555, IMG submission 145601) | Coastal salt marsh microbial communities from the Groves Creek Marsh, Skidaway Island, Georgia - 011504AT metaG (spades assembly) | ecosystem: Environmental > Aquatic > Marine > Intertidal zone...
ATTTAAAACTTTAGACGAGGAGTATCCGAACTTTTTGAGTAGTAGTTTCAAAAATCTTATTAAAAACTTAACTAATGACAAGAAAATTATTAGCCACGAGGTTGTTCCAAGAGATCCGATATACATGGGCATTGATATAGGATTCGGAAATGAGTCGCCTAATAAAAATGTTTATAAGAATTGTAGAGTCGTAATCACTAGAGAAAAAAACGATAAGACCAATAAAGAAACCATAAAGAGTAAAGTCTTGAAAGTGATTCAAGACTATTTCGATTCTTCGAATATAAAACTCGGACAAACTATTGATATGAGTTACCTAACATCCAACATCTTATCGATACCGGGAGTCAAATCAATAAAAACAAAAAACGATTCCGAGGATTTATATTTTAATGGATTATCATTTATAATATGGAACCCGTTGTATGAGGATTTAGATGTTGAATATTTAAATCAAACAACAACATTACCATATTTCAAATACCCATATTTATATAGACCGAATGCATTAATATCAAAAATAGATGTGATAGATGAGTAATACAACAGGATATATTAACTTCAGCGCATATGATTATAAGAACGAATTGTCCTTATCTTCCTATGCTTTGCCAAATACACCATTCAAATTCATATCTGAAATATCTGGAATAAGCAATGGTAAAAGGGTGGTATGGGATTTTGGAGATGGCACGATTTCGAAAAAATTATCTGTCGAAAAATATTATAATTTCCCCGGAGAATATAAAGTAAATTTAGTTGTTTACGATTGCAACAATAATGCAACAATATCAACCGTAGAAAAAATATTAACGGTTCATGATTACACACCATTAACTTTTGATATTGAAATACCTGAGCATTTAATAAACAACACTATTTTAGAATTTGAATGTGGAAAAATATGTGGACCCTTAACAGCCATCTCAAAATTTCCACCATATCAATCGATTGTAGATGTCTATTATACTGTAGATAATAGCAACAGTAAGAATTATTGGGATATTTGCGATAACAAATATGACCATCTAGAGTCTTTCCATACTATGTATGATAGGATTTATAACTATGCGATTTCATCATATCAATATAATGAAATTGATAAAATAGTGAACGACACATCTAATATATTTTGTAAAATATCAAACAATAATATAGTAGAATGTAATGAATCTGATATTGATTCGTTTTTGGTTGGGAAATACTCTAGAAAGGAAATATATTTCAGAGATGATACTCCAAAAGACGAATTGTTAATATCATTCAATTTCGACAATACCAAATTGACCATTAAGAATGAAACATTGAATTATTTGAATAATCTATATGTTAGATTGTCGTGTAATGTTACAGATAATGTCGATATAGATAGGTTCTCGATAACATCAAATGGTTTGGACGGCGAAGGGTATCCCATAAGTAATTTTAATATCCATAACATTAAATTCTTCAATAGCAGAATACCAATAACAATTAAAATTAAAGATTCGGAAAATTATAGTATTAAAAATTTCGAACCTTTAACATTCGATGATATTGCAGTGTCACTTAGCGGTAAGTATTTGGAAAATATTGACGATACCGCACAATTATTAGAGATCAGTGTTGGAGACTATGAAATATATTCAATAAACTATCTATTATCTTCGCGAGATAATGGTGGTTCTTTGGTAGGATATATAATTTTTCCATCGACATCGTCTTATAATATCTTGAGCGATGTGACTATTAATATTACAGGGACTGTAATAAATGATCAACTGTCTTCGTATACCATCCAAGGTTCTTCTAATAATTTTAATGTTTATGATCAGAATTATTATGATTTGTATAAAATGAATGAAAATTTTGATTCCTCTTATCAATTAAAGAATCTGATATTTCAAGAAACATTAATTGAAAAGACTAAGTTATTTGACGATTTCTTTGGATCGATATTGGGGGATTCTGATATTGATCATGAGGACATCGGTGTAAAGATTTATGAAAAAACAGCCAACTTTGTGGCAAATACTCAAGATGTTGATGTTTGTAATACAGATTACATCGAATCTTTAAGCGAGATGGTTGGATACAATGAGCAGAACGAAGAGAGATATTCTTATCCGAACAAAGTAAAAAGGGTGATGGATTTGGCGAGTTTAGATAAGTTTAAACTAATAGGTGAGAGAAATAAATTTTCTGAAAATTTCGATATCAAGGGTCGAAGCGATAAAACTGTATATGGGAGAAATATAGGAAACGAAATTGATACCAATACATATGTTTGCAATCTATCAACTAATATAGTTGCCTTGGAAAAATTTGGAAATTCTTACACTTTATTAAACACTTATCAACCACTGTCAGTGGTCAATTCCACACATTATCCACTATCTTCATATTCTCCGATGTGGGGATGGCCCCTAGTGTTGCCAAATGATTTTGTATTTTCCGACATTGAGAAATATTATCTGTTTTTTGAAAGTGTGAGTGGTTACGATAATACAAATATCGGAGGAATCATCGACTTCGGCAACAACAAGACCACTATAGATGAACAATTATCCAACGATCAATTATTCTCTGATGATGGAATTTTTCAACACATATTCTTGGATACATTATACGATTCCCTTAGCTTAGTAAAAAAAAAGATAGCTGACCCATCAATAGACCCTGTTTTTTATATAAACCCGAGTGGTGGTCCTTATTCACAGTCTTGGTCAGGTGATCCATTCACATCGCCCTAAATATATTTATGAGTGATTTTATTGTAAGCAATGATGTCGATGGATTGTTAAGGCAGTCTTCGAAGGAGAATATAAAAACTTATTTAGAAATACCCCAAAATAATAATTTGGCGACAATAGTTCAGTCTAATAGCGGATATTGGGTTAAAAGCGTCGTCACAGTATCAGAAATCGGGGTAGGAAATACTGTAACATTGAGTGCGAATTGTGACGAAACTTTCTTTTTAAATTCGTCGTCAACGGCACCATTGAGTTCATTTTTTATAAAACTCCCAAGTTATTCGGATAGTTATGTGGGACAAACCAAAACCATAGTATCATCCAAAGATATATCAGTTGCAACTGTATCAGTCACAGATAGCGATGTTATATTGGGAAATGTGTTGACGTTTCTCCCCGCATATAATCCCAAGGCATATCAATGCATATCAAAAACCCCCACATACGCAACATGGTTAAGACTAGCATAATATGATAAATTCAAGAATAGTTTCTGTGATAGGGTCATCGAATATTATCAATGACCGAAATAATTGGGCTGCTGGATTGATAAAGGATTCTTCTGGTGGAGCGTATAGTATGAATTTATTGGTCGACGAACCATCTTTTGTGGGTAATTGGTCACAGTCAACGACAAATAGTTTTCATAATTTAAGAAATCCGGGAAGCAACACAAAATATCAAATAAATCCTAATCTGTGGTGTATTGATTATATAGATCAGTTGACTGGATTGGTTATTTCTAAAGATGATATGGGGACAAGTTGGGGGAGTGTCTCTGGTTCTCAGTGGAGAACAAGATATGGGTGGTTTCCCATTACCAAGCGCCATGTGATAGGTACTGGGCATGCGTTCACACATGCGGCAGGAACATGGGGATTGAATCTTAATCAAAAGATTCCAACACGTTTAAGATGGAGAGATGTAAATGGTGAGACAGTGGATAGAATTCAATTACATCAAGCAACCGCAGGTAATGGATCGAATGAAGCAAATTCCTTTGGAACAGATTATAAAGATATTTCTGTGGCTGTTCTTGATCAGGATTTGCCGGATTCAATCTTTATTCCAAAAATCGTTCCTAATTCTCCAAATTATAGATGGCAAGTATTGAAATATTCTCTAGGAGAAACTATTATAAAATATCCAGAAATTTATTCATTTGCATTTTCACAAGAATGGAGTCTAGATGCAAATAATGAACAGCACAATTATTGGGGTGATTGGACACCTACTCTATATCCTAAAACGCATAGGGCGATGTTATATTTACCAGATTACAAATCATATGATAAAATGTCCTATAGAGTGTGGGGTGGTGATAGCGGAACACCTATATTGACTGTCGTTGATGGTGAGGTGATGTTTCATGGTATTGTAAGTGGGTTTTCTCCGTATTATTGGCCAGATAACTACCCTAATGCATGGCAACATGGCCTGCATCCATGGGAATGGTATGTAAACAAATTAATAGAAATTGCTGATGACAATGCGATAGCAATGGGGAGAATGAGTGAAAGAACTGGGTATACAGTCACTGTAGCGACTTAATAATACTCTCCATAAACAGAGGTATCGTTTTTATTCATATCATAAACATCAGTTTTACTGATATCGTCGATATTAAATGGGTATACCTTCTCATCACCTGTTAAGGTTGGATATATTGAGGATGATAATTTTCCACTAAATGTGTTATCGTAGACCTGATCATCACCCAATTCCTGTGGGGCATTGGTCGAACCATCAAATTCATATCTTTTCGCTGCAATCTTCCACACATAATGACCCAGCATTGGATTTATACCCGATCCAACATCTTGATCTAGGACTTCGCTGATACGAAATATTTTTGATCCCCTATTATCGGGTCTGTCGCACCCCAAAGCTGTTATTTCCAACAAATCATCGGATTTAGGCTCAATACGTTGACCATTTTGATAATAAAAAGACGATGCCAATGGAGTCATTACATCAGTGAAATTTTTTATTGATATATAAGCGGTTAAATCGTCGTTAGACTCCATACCCCATCTGGATAACGATATGGACTCTTCTAACTCAAGATAAGCTTTAATGACTATCGGTGTTGAGTATTCCTGAGTGGTGTGTTCACCATACAAAACATTCATGGCGGATAGGTTGAATCCATTTATATAATAATTGAATTCAACACCATAATTATTGATCAATTCGTCGAAACTACTTTTGAATATTGCCCTTTCTGCTTGGAAATTGCTTGGATCTGCGAATCCTCCACATCGCGGATTATATACCCCCGCAAAAATGTTTGAAGGTTCTAAACAAGAGAGTGGAGTGATTGGACAACCCATGAAATTATTTAGTATTGTTGGGGGATGCCTGTATTACTCTACCTACAATCATACCTCTCTGGTTTTTGAAGACCTGAATATTAGCTCCACTATTTTTTATATTGTTGAAAACCACTGGAAGATTCATGTTCATAGCGTCCTTTATCCCAGCCTCTTCTAATTCTGGATATGTTAAAATAGAACCAACGACATTCAATTTCTCATTATCTTTTTTATATGGGCCAACAGTATGCAAGTTCTTTTTATCTAAAATGTTGGGATTTTTACCGTTATGAGCCTGCAACGATTGCCATCTGCCAAATTGTGCCGATACTCCAACAACACATAATCATCAAAAAATTTCTTAAACGGTTTCACTATTAATATTTAATAAAAAAGCCTGCTGGTTAGAGCAGGCTTAGTGATATGAATATTGTTATATGAGATTATTTAAAATAATCAGCTTTAGCCTTTAGGGTAGAACCGGGAACTTGGTTACTCTTACCTTGTAAGGCATTAATCGGTGGTGCGCCGTCTTTGGTGCCAGTTTCATCTGTCACATCAGTTTTGGCTTTCCCAGAACCTTTTGGATTGGCTTTCCCACCAACTTTGTTGGATTTCGCTTGAAAAGCAGCCTTCTTATCAGGAGCGACTTTGGTTCCTTCTTCTTCGTCTTCCTCGAAGTCCATACCATCGTCTTCTTCTCCACCGAAGTCATCTTCTCCACCGAAGTCTAGATCGTCATCACCTTCACCAAGATCATCACCTTCACCAAGCGCACCTTGAAGAACGTCGATTAGGGTTTGTGCAGTGGCACGGTCTAGTGTGAATGTAACGCTATCTTCTTCTCCACCGAAGTCATCTTCTCCACCGAAGTCATCACCCAAATCTGAATCTGGAGTTGAATCATCTAAACCGAGGGCATTGATGTCATCGCCTTCTTGTGGTTGGCCAAAGTTTTCCTTAAGAACTTTATTGAATAGTTTATCAAAAGCTGAATTGCTCATATGCTTATTTAGCGTTTTAGTTGCTATTTTTTTCGATTCGATAAGTTGTTCCTCATCTTCCTCGTTATTATCTTCCTCATCATTATCTTCTGAGGATTGATCATCCTCCTCTTCCTCAGATTCTTCCCCTTGTCTTATATCTAATTGCTTTTTCAAATGACTTTTCGTTTTTTCATCTGTATCGGGATCATCGTATTTCTTCTTCATATCCTCGGTGGTCTTTTCGTGCTTGCTTTTGGGGAGATATTTGGATACATCGTCCTCTTCCTCATCCTCGTCGATGTCATTATATCCATCTACACCTTCTACACCGTCTTTTCGAGTCTCATCTTTCAATTTCCCCTCAAAAGACTTGGATTCTTTAGATTCTTTGATTGTATGCACAGAATTTAACATTTTTCCGTAAATATCGCCCAGTTTAATAGCATCATTTGGCTTCATTCATATATTTATCAATAAATATAAAATATGGGGAGACCTGCAAAGATTAAAGAACCGAAACTTTCCAAAAGAGAGATGTATTTGGGTAATCCAAATCTACCATCGACTGAAGCTAAATTTGAATATACCGCAGAAATGGCGGTAGAAATTGAAAAATGTAAAAATTCGATCACTTACTTCGCTCAAAACTATTTCTATATAGTAGAACCGGATTTGGGGAAAATACTTATTCCCCTATTACCATATCAATTAAGATTGTTGAAGGCGTTTGACGAGAATAGGTTTAATATAGTGTTATCGAGCCGTCAAAGTGGAAAAACCACCTGTCTCACCATACTGGCATTGTGGTTCACATGCTTTCACGATTACAAGAATACTGTCATTGTAGCAAACAAAGAGGATACGGCCAAGATGATTTTCAAAAGGGTCAAATTGGCGTATCAGGAGTTGCCGATATGGTTAAAACCTGCGGTTGCTTCATGGGGGCAAGAGAGTTCAGAATTTGCCAACGGTAGTGTTATCGGAATATCGACTACAACAGGATCAGCCGCACGGGGACAAGCCATTCAGCTATTATTATTAGACGAGTTGGCTTTCATCGAACCCGAAAGTATTGTTGAGGATTTCATGAAATCCGTTATCCCCACGATTTCCAGAGCAAAAACATCCCGAATTTTAATAACATCCACTCCAAAAGGGAAAAATAATGTATTTTTCAAATATTATGATGCTGCCACGAAAGCAGGCACAGATGATTGGAATGGATTCCACGCTGAAAAGGTTTTGTGGACTGAAATTCCGGGAAGGGATGAAGAATGGAGGAAAAAGGAAATAGCCAAACTGGGTTCATATGAAGCTTTTTCTCAAGAATATGACTGCGTATTTTTAGACGACGGCACATCAGCCATTGATGTTCAATTATTTGATGAATTGAAGAAAAATTGCACTGAACCTAAGCATATATTGGATGATGGTCACTACAAAATCTGGGAGGAACCAGATTCCTCAAGGGTTTATGTTGGGGGTGTGGATGTTTCGGAAGGTGTGGGTGGGGATGCGTCGGTTATTCAAATTTTAGACATCACCGACCTAAAAGATATACGTCAGGTGGCTGAATATCATAATAATACTATAGCACCATCAGAATTTTCTAATAAATTGCATGATATTTTATTAAATTGGGGGAGTCCCTTGGTTTTAATTGAGAGAAATAACCAAGGTGGTCAGGTATGTGATAGATTAGCTATCGATTTTGGATATGAGAAGGTTGTATCTTGGGGAGGTAAACAGGCACACAAGAATCAGTTGTTTGGTATAATATCACACACAAACACCAAACATACTGCTGTGTTAAATCAGAGATATTTTATAAATGAGATAAGAAATGTGACATTTAGGAGTATTAATACTCTAAATGAGTTTAAATCTTTCGTAAGATATCCAAATGGCACATGGAAAGCTAAAGGAGGAGAACACGACGACCGGGTGATGGCATTTATATGGGCTTTGATGATTCTTCATAATGAGATAACCCAATTATATTTTGATATTGAAGAATTGGATGATTATGGAAAACCTTTAAAAATATCACCATACGATTTTGGTATAAAACTATTCGAAAACCCCACATCCATATATACAAATGAGTCTGTTGATCGAATTGAGACTTCAAATCTATTACCTGTGGCATTTGGTGCATATGATCAATTTTCCGGAATGAAGGGAGATATGGCTTCTCTTTTTGACGAGGGATGGCAATTATTAAACGGTGGGATGCCATATATAGATCCTTCGAGATCATTTGATCAAGACAGATATGATGCGATGGAGAGGTTGATGAGGTGGTGATAAATATAGAATATGAGTGAAATTGTTAAGCAATCATATCTGAACAAAGCCCGTGAGGATAAATTCTTACTGGTTTTTGATATACCACCCATTTTAAAGCCACAAATTTCGACATACAGAAGAGATGGTGATCATTTAAATCCCGATGCTGTGCAATTTTCAGTTTTTGGGAGCGTTGTTCCAGATATCACTGTAAAGGGTGTTGAAACTCGATATGCGGGTTCGACATTATACCAGTCATCCTTCAGCAAGGATTCGTATCCACCGATCAGTGTTGATTTTGTGATAGATTCCGAATATAGTAATTATTGGGTTATATATGCTTGGTTAAACCTCCTACACGATCAAAAAACGGGCATATATAACCAAGGAAATGTTCCAGTGGATGGAAACTTTAATGATTATCAAACAAATATTGTCTTATATGGTTTGGATGAATATAAAAACAAAAAGATAAAATTTACATATACCAAAGCCTTTCCGACGACACTTAAAGGGATAAAATATCATCAGCAAGGGTCCGAGGGTGTTGAACTTGTGAGTGGATTTGATTTTTTGTTCAGTCAATTACATACAGAGTTAGTAAAATCCGATTGATATAATTTTATTGCGGAAATTATTAAATAGTAATATGGCAACAAGAGTTTTAAATAGCCCCGGTGTAGAAATTAGAGAAAGGGACTTAGGTTTAATCGCCCCTCCGAATGTGGGAACCAACGTATTTATCTGCGGTTACAGTTCTCAAGGTGTTACAGATGAGGTGTTGAAAATCACAACTAGAGATGAGCTATTGTCAATTTATGGAGTTCCCACAAATGCTGCGGAACGTTATTTCTATCACGGAATTAAAGAATTATTAAATTCCCCAGCAAATATCTATACTTTTAGACTTCCATATGGTGAAGGCTCTGGATCAGGATTCGGTTCTGAATACTCTGCATTAGCTTACCCAGTAAATTTTGTAAATGCCGATGCGGGCGGTGTATTATCTGCGGTTTCGACAAATTTAGATCAATTATCTGGAACGTATGTATTAGGAAACCCTGTTCACATCACTTTAACTGAAGACGAATACAACCAAGCCCAAGATGGTTCACTGTTCAATTGGTCATCATCAGGATCTACAAGAAATGCCTTATCGGCAACATCTGAGTTGGGTAAAGCGGGTGTTATCATACTAAACAAGGCACAGACTACAATCAACAGTCAATTTGAGGGATATTACGTCGCCGTAGCGGACAACAGCAATATCAACCCAGCATCCGACTTCAATGCGGTTTTGGGAGCAAAAACAGTCAGTGTTTCTTCTAAATTTACTGGTGTTGGTGCATACGATTACACCACAATTCCAAATGGCACATTAGAATTTTCACTTTCTTCTAAAAATGTTGGAGGTGTTCAAAACAGCATCTCTCAAATCTTGGAAGGATTGACAGATTACAATATTGATGGTCGTGATGACGACGATTTGTTAAATGTTGGAGTATTCAAACTCAGAAAGAGTCTATATGCTACAGAATCTTATAAATTGGATTATGTGTTAGATGGTAAAATTACAGGATCTATCGATTCTTACAGAAAACGCATCAATCCAACTGGGGGACCGCAAACATCCTTCTTCTTAGAGAATATGGATTCAACTGATAGAAATGTTGAAATTCTAGTCAACCCATATCTATCTAATAAATTTGGATCATCTGCCGTGGATGCGTCTGGACTTCCTAAAAAGAAAATCAGAGTCCTTACACAAAATCTTGCGGGTGTGTCATCAACTATATCCGGTATAGCATCTGGAGCATTCGCAACTCTTACATCAAACCTCGGATATGCTGATAATTTGTATCCAGTTGGAGCATATTCCGATGCCAAGGTAACATCTAAAGTTTTAGGGTCAATACCTAGCAAAATTGAAAGAGCATTGGAAGCGGTTAAAAACGATGAAATTTACGATATCGACGTTGTTGTTGAAGCTGGTCTTGGAACAATTTATACAATGACCAAATCACAAAATCTATCCTATTATGACGATAGTGTGACTTACAATGCCATCAGCGCATTGAGAACATCAAATGCTCTCGATGCTAATGGGGAAGATATTAGAGGAAACTACAGCACAATATTCAACACATTCGAAAACTTCTGTAATTTACCATCCAATACTGGTGGAAGAGGTGACTGTATCTTCATTGCTGACCCAATTCGTCAGATTATGATCCAAGGAAAGAATACCAAAGTTCTCTCCGATAGAACTAAGAACTTCCAAACCGACATATATTGGGCCATTAGGCATCAATTCGAGCTTGAAAATACTTCATATGCTGCTGTTTATGGTAACTGGGGTCAGACTTACGATGAATTCTTGGGTGACAAGATTTGGGTTCCTTTCTCATCTGTTGCTGGCGCAATTTATGCCAGAAACGATGCAGCAGAGTTCCCATGGTCCGCTCCAGCGGGATATACCAGAGGATTGGTAAGTGGTGGTATTGTTAATATCGCAATTACACCAAATCAAAAACAAAGAGATGAGTTGTATAAGAGCAACATCAACCCTGTTCTATTCAACCCGTCACAAGGAATTGCTGTCTTCGGTCAAAAGACCCTTAGCAGAAAACCGAGTCCGTTTGATAGAATAAATGTCAGAAGATTGTTCTTAGCTCTTGAGAGACCTACAAAGAAAGCCTCGATATTCTATGTATTTGAGCCAAATAATGAATTCACCCGAACAAGATTCCTCAACACATTAGATCCGATTTTCAAATATGCTAAGGAAAATGGTGGATTGTATGACTACTACTTGGTTTGTGACGAAAGAAACAATACCCCAGAGGTTATAGATAATAATGAAATGCACTTTGATGCCTATCTCAAGGCAACGAGGACAGCAGAATACATAATTTGCACATTTACAGCCTCGCGAACAGACGCGTCTTTTGAAGAGATTGTATAATAACTAAATAATCATATGGCAATAGACATCAACACTTTCTTTAATATAGCATCTCAGAAACAATTTTCTAGAGACTTCTTCATGCGAGTTAAACAGATTCGTGTAGTGGGAATTGATTTAAATGGAGAAGACGAACTCGTATTCGCTAGAACCGCAGCATTACCGGGTCGGGATATTGAAGATAAAACAGTCAATTTCAGTGGACAAACATTCCACTTAAATGGTAAATCGAGCTATCCGGGTTCGGATGGGTATTCTATAGAATTTTATATGGATCAAGAATTGGATCTACGTAAAAAATTGGAAAAAATATCACGAGCAAGTTTCGACAATGAGACAACCACTGGTCAGATGTGTATGCCGGGTCCAGAATCTTTCATTATATTGGATGTTTTGAAGGTTCCCTGCGGTCAAGGAAACCAAGGTGGTGAAGGTATGATCGTAACCGAAACAATTAAATTGGTTGGGGCTAATCTCAGAACAATTGGAGAAGTTCAATACAATATTGCTGATGGAACAGGCGAAATTTTAACTATTCCCACCACATGGAGCTTCCATTGGTATGAAAACTTTGCCAAATAATTAATAGCAAAAATAATCAAAATAAAATCGCAATTTTCGAGAGATTATTGCGATTTTTGTTTTGTGGATTAAATATTTTTGATGGGTGGTCCAAATATTAATGAATTTTTCTCAGCATTCTCTGGAGATAGGAGATACTTTTTAAATCTCCCCGTTCTCTGGACTGTAACTATTGATGGAATATCCACAGGAGCCATAAATAGCGTTTTGAGCGATGCTGGGGAGTCTTGGAAGGCTAAAGGCGATCCCGGATCATACACCAAATCTGGAACGATTCTGGTGGCTCAGGAGGTATCTCTTCCCAATGAATCGTCAAACTTCTCAGCGTTGGAATCTGGATCAGGAATGGGTGGATATTTGCCCGGTTATGGTATGAATGCTAGGAGCAATTTTTTAGATAGGGGAATATCTGTGAACTTTTTAGAAACCGAAGAGGACATTGAACATAATTTCTTTAGACCTTGGGCGATTGCGATTGGTATTAAAGGATTGGTGGAAAATGGTGCATCTTTAAAGGGAAATATGCAGGTTAAACAGTATAGTAATCGTGGTGAATTTATAAAAGGTTTTCAATTTAAAAAAATATTTCCAACTGCTGTTGAAGGATTTACTCTCAATTATGATTCAACTGATTTCAAGATCAAATCTGTAACATTTGGGTGTCAAAATTATGAGCAATTATAAATCAAACAAAATAACCTTTGGAGATTTGAAAAAAATCTCAGATTCTATTCATAGAAATTCTGATAATGTATTGGTGGAGTATTTAAACAATTTTGATGGAGATAATGTATTTGAAAAATTTAGAAATGTTCTAATATCGTGGAATTATGATGTTTCAAATACATTGAATATTAATTTTGATGATAAACAAACAAAAATCGCACTTTCATATATTATATTAGAAACACCAACCAAATTGGAAGGGGAGATAATTGTAGAGGAAGATTTTATGAAAATTGGACTTGACATACCGAAAAAATTTGATACTCTTGTACAAGAAACACTTCCAATATATTCATTAATACAATATATTAATATTTCTGATAAATTTTTAAATCTAATAGATATAGATGTACATGAGAAAAAGGCAATTATAGACATTTTACCGGGTAAAGTCTATAATTCTATATTACAAGCTTTATTAGAGAATAAGAGTAAAATTGTAGGCTTTAATAATCCAGTTTTGGAAAAATTTAAGTTTAATTTTTTAACAAATGATCCATATTATTTTTTGAAAAATTTATTTGATAATTTTGGTGAAGATTATTATAAAGATGTTATATTTCATTTATCTAAAAGAATAGATCCCTATATACTAATGGATAGTACACCACTGGAAATTGAATATTATATTCAAAAATATTCTGAAGAGATGAAAACAGAAAATGATGGATTGACAATTTGAGGACTTGATTTACAATGATCTCTATATAAATAAACGTTATGGAAGACAATATCAAAAATTTTCTAGAGAAAATTGAAGGAATAAGAGATAAAAAGAGTAAAGTTTTCATTTTTTCTTCTGGAAAGGAAGAAGAGGCAACACCGTTGACATTCAAACAACAGAAAGACCTCATTTCTACCATTGCTGATGGGACGATTGGATCTCTAAAATTTCAAAAAATATTAAATCGAATTGTTTTAGATAATACTTGCAATGAAGACCTAAAAACAATCGACAGATTAGCTATAATCTTAAAATTAAGATCAGAATCTCTCGGAGAAGAGGTTAAGATAGGTGAAACGAAGGTTAAACTTCAAAAATTCTTGGATAAGATTAAGAAAAAGTCTCCTATAAAATTGTCGTATACCATTGTTGGTGATATTCAGGTTATTTTAGAAATTCCATTAATAACTTACGAGAATCAAATCATTCAATCCACCATCGATGGCGTTAAAAAAGATGGAGATGAGTTAGGTAAAAATATATCAAACATTTATACATACGAGATTGTGAAATATATTAAGAGCGTTGAATTTGATGGTAATGTTATCAATTTCCCAGAGATCTCAATTAAAGATCGTGTTAAGATTGTCGATAATCTTCCAATCTCAATAAATCAAAAAATTGTCAATTATATTCAAGATATCAAAAAGATCGAAAACGAGTGGTTGACTGTTGAGGTTGGTGGTGAGAAAAAGATTCTGGATATTGATGTAAGTTTCTTCGATAGTTAAATAATAATGGATGGACCCCGTTATATTAAAACTTCTCGGTGTATTGGAACAACTTCATGAAGAGAAGGGTGTTCCAAAGGAAGAGTCGTTGGTTAATAAAAACGTCATAAAGGCGGATAATTCCACATTTGACTCTGATAAAAAGGAGAAATCTGGACTGAGTGGAAAGCAAAAGAAGAATCTGATAGAAACATTCAATTTGTTTAATCAGATGTTTTTCGATTATCAGAAAAAAATGAGAGTCGATGAGAAGGAGAAGACAAAGATTTCGCAAATGGCTGTCAAACAAGCCACTCCACCACCTCTACCACAACAAAAGACAGAAGATAAAGGATCTAGCTTAATGTCCATGATATTGGGTGGATTAACGCTTTTAGCAGGTTCTGTCGTTGGAATCGTCGCATCATTATCCGGATTTTTCGGAGATTTTGGAGGATTTGCTAAAGTTGTTGGAAAACTGGGATTTGTGGGCGCATTGAAAATTATTAGCAAAACTATTTTGAAAAGATTTTCCCTAGCTGTTTTGAAAAAGCTTCCTATAATCGGAGGAATAATTGGTTTAGGCTTTGCAGTGAAAGCCTTTATGAATGGCGATATCTTTTTAGGGATAGCTGAATTGATATCTGGTATTTTGAATTTTGTTCCAGTTGTAGGACCGATATTGTCCATCGGAGCAGATGTGTTGATAGCATTCGCACAATCCAAAGGGATGTTTGACAAAGGTGGTGCATTAAGTCCTGAAAATGGTTGGAAGACTATAAAGGGTTGGGTGTCATCTATTGGGCAAGTCATAATGGACAATGCATTATATCTACCTATAATAGGAACCTTCAAAAGATTCGGTATGGCATTTGATGCGTTTAAAACAGGAGATGTGGGTGGTGGATTGAAGCAAATTGGGTTAGGTTTGGTGACTATGTTACCCGGTGGCGGTGCCTTGATCAAAGGTATAGAGGTTTTATCTGGATGGATGTCAGCTTCAAAAGAACCACAAGGACAATTCAACACAGATACATCATGGTTGGGTAAAATGAAGCAATGGATTGTCAAAAAATTAAATGATTTGCCCGACATATTAAAAGCCCCTCTGAGATGGTTTGGTATATTGGACGATGATAATAAAGATGTCAACATTAATGGAGTTGTTCAAGGGGCGAAGGATGGTGCCAAGGGTGTTATTGGTTTCGTTGGCGGAGTTTGGGATAAAATGAAGGGACCGATGAAAGATACCATTGATAGCATCGGTGGATTTGCGTCAGATGCTTGGGAAAAGACGAAGGAATATACATCCAAGGTTTGGGATGTTGTTTCTGAGGAAGCTCCAAAAATGTGGGAATCAATTAAGAATATATCTTCCCAAGCATGGGAAAAAACCAAAGAAGCAGGTGCTTGGTTTGCTGATAGTATATCAAACATGGCCAACAAGACGAAGGATATGATTAATGAGTGGATACCGGGTATAGTTGATACTATATCTGGTATGGCGGATTCTGCGATGAGTGTATTGAAAAATATCGCGTCTAAAATTGGTGGATGGATATCCAACCTGTTTACTTCTGATGAAGAGAAAAAGTTAACAGAGGCAAAGAGCCAATTATCACAAAAAGAAGAACTTTTGAAAGGTTCGGATGATATTTTACTCACAATAGCCAACGGAACAAATACACAAAATAAATGGTTGAATGTTTTACACGAAACAGCCGTCGAGCAAGTGAAACTTCTAGGTATGATTGTCAATGTTAATAACCAGTCGTTAAAAGAACTTAGAAGAATATCGGGAAGCGGTTCGGGTAATGGAGATGTTACAACAGTAATAGCTTCCCCCCAACAAGCATCAAAATCTCCGATGATATCTGTAGATAATAATAGAATGGGGTATTCTACTAGCGCATATGCACTGGGTTAAATATTACTATGGCAAAATACGATGTGGTTAAGGATTACGATTGGACATCCGCTCCAAGGGGTTCTTCTATACGTAAACAAGCCCCTAGGGTTTGGGTTAAGTCATATAAGTTGAAGTCCAATCAGATTATGCAATCTGTGAAGGGTTATCTAAACATTGCAAAAAATGGAGGGGGAGATGCTAAAACATTTTATGATAAAATGTATTCAGACTCGACAACAGCGGAGGATGATTTTAATTTCCCCTTTTTTGGTGACAATGTGAGATCGTTTGGAAACACCTTCGGTGACACATTCCAAGATGGTTTTGGTGGTGGAGGTGGAATAGGGACCACATTAAACGAAATGATTAAAGGTGCGTTGGGTCCAACAGCACAAATTGTAGGAGCTATTGGAACAGAAAATTTAACAAATGCTGTTTCTCAAGCAGGTAAAGGTGATTTTGGGGGAGCTATTAATACAATACGAAATGGTATAACCTCTGGTGGTGATCCCGGAACATATATAGAAACCCCCATGTTTTATCAGTTTGAGAAAAACGATGGACCCTTGGAGGTTTCATTCGTATTATCCAACACAATCAACAGCGATTACGATAAAAATCATAAGTTGGTCCAAAGACTAACTTATATAAATAGACCACTAAGGAAAGACAGCATTGCCGTCGATCCGCCGAGGATCTATCAAGTCAGAGTTCCCGGTCATAGGTTGATTCGGTGGGCATATTGTAGCAATTTCTCTGTTAATTTTTTAGGAACTCGTAGAATGATAAATGACGTAATTGTTCCAGAGGGATATCAAATAAATATGAGTTTCACATCACTTACACTAGAACATGCGGGCTTCGGAAAGGATGAATCAGGATCATGATCGATTTAGGAAATTATCAAAACGATATAGCATCTCTCTCAGCATTAAGCATGAGAGATTACGAACGCATTTTTAAATTATTCAAACAGTCTAATGAGGATAAGGATTTCTATTTTTACAATATATTAAATAAAATAGATTTCCCGGAAATCGATGGTCAATATATAGAATATTATGATGTTCAAACTAAAATGGCACTCACAATAGCATCATATAATATATATGGCGATATCAAATCTTGGTGGATATTGTATTTGTTGAATAAAGACAAATTTGAAGGTGCGCCATTTTATGTAAATGGTGGAACACAATTAAAATATATAACTGATTCCCTAAGAACAGCAATTTATCAAGATATAACACAATCAACAATATTCAGCGGTAGGCATTATTGAGATGGGTCAAGTTTTTAAAATTAATGATATCGAGTATGAATGCGAATTCAAATTGTCCAATTCAGATGGACAAGAAATACAATTCACAAAATCAGCTATTCGAGGGATGACATTGATAGATAATGTATTCGATCCATTTGCATCTGGAACAATATCCATAGCCAACCCATACGACTTTGTTGAAAATGAGTATTTTTTGCGTGGTGATGGTCGGGATATATTCTATGTGATGTTTAAGTTGAAGGATTCTAAAGACGAATCGGATAAGTTTGAGTATGAGTTCTCTGTTATAGATGATTCCGACAGTGTTAATCCGGTTGTTAGATCTGAAAATATCAAAACATTCGTGTTGATAGATAAAAATGCGATAGCCTTCTCTGATAAAATTCCGTATGGGAAAAATTATAGTGGTAAAATAGGATCTATATTAAAAGATATATTCAAAGAGGTCTTGGGAGATGATAAGGTGGATGAGGAGAATTGGGAAGATGGCGATTTCGAATTGGAGTATCATCCACCAGCAACATATCGATATGTAGACCTTATTCATCATTTAATGAGACTTTATTATGCGAAAGATGGTGAAATATATGTAAAGGGTTTCATATCTTGGGATATGAAAAAATCCAAATTTAGGTTGGATTTGTTGTCGAAAATTTTCGAAGATAATGAAAAAAATACCACTGAGGCATTCGGTCTTGGCGATTTGACGACCAAAATTGAAACATCGAATCCCAACAATCCAATATCAAAGGCTCAGGTCGGTGAATATATTGGACAGATGAAAAATTTGGGATATTCGACACCTTTTTATGGTTGGAATACTGATTATTTTATAAACAGTCTTGTATTCGGATACGATAAAATATTAGGAATACAAAAAATAAGAAAAATAAAATTTCAAGATATTAGAGATAAGTGGAAGACTAAATTTGTTGATGTCTTCAAATCAAACGCTGGTAAACCAAAACCATTTGCGGTTATAAATAAAACAACATCAGAAAAATTTAAAAGATATAAATTTCCATATCCAGTGGAAGATACTGTTAAGTTGGTAGAAGCTGAGATACATAACAACTTGACTTTCTACAATCTTCAGGCATCATTTTCAAACATAGGAAATGTCTCTAGAAAATCCGGAAAATTTTTAGATATTTTCACTACAAGAAATGAGCAAGAAATGAAAAGTGATCAAAAGATTTTGGGGAGATGGTATATAACAGAGGTGAGACATATATTCTTCGCCGATTTATACACAAATCAAATCTTTTGCACTAAAACCTATATAGGACCAAATGCTAAAATTGGAGAGGATTCTGAATAATTTATGGTGAATAAGGTTGAGATTTTGAGGGCAATTTGCTTCACATCGGAAGATATGAAGGAGATAACGAATTTAGCTGATTCTTTCACTGAAAAGGAGATTGAGTTCATGGTTGAATTTAAAAAGATTTATGAACTTGGTTTGAATCAATTAGAAAAATTTATCGATAAATTGGATAAAGAGGGGAATGAACTAGATACTTATTCCATAACGTATTATGTCGATATATTAAACAATGGGCCATTAGGGTCTTATGTCAGACAATTATCAAAAGACAAGAAATATTTTTTAAACACTCCAGATACATTAGGAAATGTTGGGAATAAAAATAGAACAGCTTCAAATGTCACGGCATTTTTAACAGATGATCACCAACTGGGAACAGCGGTAGATACTTATAATAAATTACCGGGATTCATACAGGAAACTTTGAAATCAGCAATTGAGCAAACTGAGAATGTATTTCGCAGTAGTTTGAATAGTTCAATGGTGATCGATAACACTTTACCAATTGTCGATAAATCAAATCAAATGCGACACGATGAGGAACCATCGGGTAAATGGGTTTTTAGATCAAATGGTAATTTTTTGGTGAAAGACTCACAGTATTACACAATTATTGATGAAATATCAACAACAATATTTGATAAAATCAAACAATTTTTGGGAGAAGAAAATTTTAGAATATACAAAGATAAAAAGGAGTATAGTCCATTTGATTCAGAGAAAAACCAATCTGAAGCTACCAACAATAAGATCAATAAAAATATAACAGTAGGGGATACTCAACAAGAAGTTACGTTAGATCTCATGGGAGACGAATTTGATTCTGTCGACAGAAGAAACAGCGTATTGAAGATAGAAAATGAAGATAAGGATAAAGAGTATAAGTTATATACTGTCAAAGGTCAATTAGGATCTTAAACATCGATAGGTGGTTCTGAAATTTCTCTAACCTCATCTTTTTTATATTCCAAAATTCCCTTTATTAATTCTTCGCGTGACACATACAGCCCTGTTTGGTTACTGTTGGTATTGGTTTCAATCTTTGCCAATTTTGTATCGTGGTCCATCTTTTTGATCTCTTTTTGCGCATTTATTTTTTGTTTGTTTATTTCCAATTTATTCAGCGCATCTAATGCAGATGCAAATGCGTTGATGAAAGTTGCGCCAGATTCGATCAATTTGGGGTCTGGTGCTAATTTTATTTCATCTTGAATTACACCAATGACATCAACGCAACCATCAACTATTTCAGAGGTTTTGTCGATGATGTATTGTTCCATATCCTCCTTTTTCAATTGAGGACGTGTATCCTTTTTGACTTCGCGTAGACTATTTGTTTTATTTTTTAATTGATTTATTATAGAATCCACGTTTTGTTCAATTTTTGAATCGTAATCGTCCATGTGATTATTTAGATTGACTTTTGAATTTTCAATGCTAATTTATAAAGTATGGTAAATCTTGATGGAAAAACGATTCTAGTCACCGGGGGATGTGGGTTCATTGGTAGTAATTTCATTGAATATATTTTGAAAAATTATTCTAAAATGACAGTCTTGAACATTGATAAAATGGGAGTTGGTAGTCGAGATTTTTATCCAAAAATTGGTGACAATTCCTATATTCATTTTAATAAAGATATTAGAATATTACATAATATGTATATAACAAGTTCATGGTTTCTTCCGGGGGTTTCAAAAATTGATTACGTTTTTCATTTTGCAGCGGAATCTCATGTAGACCGATCCATTCAATCACCGATGGATTTTATTGATAATAATGTAAAGGGGTTGACCTCTCTTCTAGAATATATACGATTACACCAGAAACAGGCAAGAGTTATTAACGTTTCAACGGATGAGGTATACGGGCATCTTGGTAAAGATGATGAACCTTTTACGGAAAATTCTCCATTGAAACCACGTAGCCCATATGCTGCGTCTAAGGCATCTGCCGATTTAATCGCTGGTTCTTATTTTACAACATATGGACTGGATATAATTACGACAAGGTGTTGTAACAATTATGGTCCATATCAATATGAGGAAAAATTTATTCCAAAAATAATAAAATCCATCACATACAATCTAAAGATCCCCGTATATGGTAACGGAATGAATATTAGGGAATGGATTTATGTGGACGATCATATAAAATCAATATTAGAAATTGCTGATTTTGGGAAATCAGGACTGGTGTATAATATTGGATCTGAAATAGAATTATCAAACCTAGACATGGTGAAAATCTTACTCGGCGAGATCAAGGACACTGGCGATATTGATAAATATATAGAATATGTCGATGACCGAAAGGGTCATGATTTTCGATATGCGATTAGAAGTGTGAATTTTGAAAGAAGCTTTAAATTGGAAGATTTTTGGGGGGCGATAAACAAAACCATCGATCATTATATTAAATAAAGTAAGCAGGTTAACACCCTTTAAATATTGATAAGATGAAATTTAAAGAGCATGTGAAATACAAAATCCAACCTCAAAGGGATGGGACATACGTAATCCTCCAAAAGAATTTAGCGAATAGGAAGGTTGACATCCATTCTCATCATGATACCTTTGATGAAGCGAAAAGTGAATTGGATTCGATTTATAGTAAACCAAGTCAAGAAGAAGCATTGAAAATGATTAGGGATTTGCGACTTTCCATGGACGCTATAAAATAATAAAACAAATAATTATGAACATAAAAGAACAGGTCTGTGCAGCGAGACATAATGGTAAAACTTATTCCGAAATATATAATGAATTTGGCGTAGCAAAATCAACAGCCCGAGATTGGTATACTAGATATATTGAAGAGTCATATGAGGAAATAATTAAAGATTCCGACGCTCCATATGTAACAGGATACGTCAATGACAATCTTCAAAGAGACCGTCCACAAAGATTCAAGAAGAATGAGGATGAGGTTTTGGAGTTTTTATCACAATTAGCACCCATAAGAATCGAGCCGAGATACGAATCCCAATCAACAGCATATTTGAACGATTATGCTGTAGTGGGTTCCGATTTCCACTTCGGATGTCATGATGAAAAGGCTGTAGATATTTTTCTAGAAACGATTTTCCAACTAAAACCCAAAACCATCATCCTTAATGGAGATACGATGGATTTTTTGGCTATATCTAAATATCCAAAGGATTTAAAACATAATTGGTCCCTTCAAAAGGAACGTGAGGAATATCATGCGTTTTTGGATGAGTTAATCGGTGTATCGGGAGGTGCGGATATTTATGAAACTGTAAGCAATCATAGTGGGCAAAGTGTTGGGGGAAGATGGAGAAGATATTTATCAGATAGAATCGGTGAATTGAGTTGTCTTCCAGAAATATGCGACACACTCTCATATGAAAATGTATTCATGGGTGAGTATAAGGATAGGATTAGTCATGTTGATTATGTGGATTTGAATGGTCTAATTGTGACACACGGAGAAACAGTCAGAAAAAATGGCGGTGCCTCTGCCAGAGGCGAAATAGACAAGTGGCATACTTCTATATTACACGGTCATACTCATAGGATCGGATCATCTTGTCAAAGAATCCCAGCTATAGCGGGCAGGGGTGAGAAGCAATTGATCGGGATTGAGGGTGGATGCCTTTGTTCCTTAGATGCCGCATATGGTTCTGGAATGAACTGGCAGCAGGGTTTCAACATTGTGTCCTTGTCAAACGATACGTTTGGGATCGAACAGGTTTACATCAATAATGGTGTTGCGAACATAGCTACACTCGGGAAAACAATCAAAGTTTGATCGTTAAACACTAGAGAATTCTCGGAACATGCACAAAATCACAAAATTGAAATCTGTAGATAATCCGATTTCACCAACAGCGGAAAATCATGACCAGTATCGAGAATCGCTAGTTTCATCCATATTTAAAATGGGTGATGATCATTTGTCACCAAATGTTGATTATTGGATCGTTGGAGAAATAATCTCACCTCCGAGGGTAGGTGGTTTTTTGGTGATGGATCGTTGGATGAGAAATGGATTGATTCAGAGGGGTAGATTTTTCACAACAGAAATTAAAAAGGTTGAAAATGATCAATTTGAAACATTGAATTCGATTTATAAAATTGAAGAAATTTCCGACGAAGAAATAATGGAGATCGTTACACTCAAAATTTAACATGAAACAATATGATCGAAAATTAATATCTGGAGAATGGATTGATTTGGTTTTAGAGTATCATGAAATATTTTTGGAACCATCTCCTAAAGTCTTAGCATATTATCAAGAATGTAAGGAAAGGGGATTAATCTATAATATACCGGAAAATGTAGAAGATCTATGCAATTTACGATTGGGGTTCGAATGTGAGTCTGGGTGGATCGAGATAATTCGAGAATTCTGTGAAGAAATACGCTCTTTAATAAAAGAGGCGAAGGAAAACGGGGATATCATTCATTATAAAACAAATATTTTGAAGGAAAAATTCGGTGAGTGTCTCTCCCAAGGAGATTTTTATGGTGATAATTCAGACAAATATTGGAATCAATACACAACAATATTATTAACACTTAGAAAAAAATCCGCCAAAACGTGTGAAAGAACCGGAAGGGCTGGATCATTGATATGTCATAATTTCTGGTGTAAAACATTATGCGAAGAGGAGGCTGAAAAATGGATAAATTACAGGTAAAACACACACATATTTTTAATGGTGAGGAATACGTGAAATACAAAGATTATGTGCATTTGTGGGAAATGCACAAACAGTTGGAAATGTATTGTGATGACTTGGCGAATTCCCTACCTTGCTTACCAAAGGATTTGGAGATTTTGAGAAATGCCAATTCAGCATTCGCAGAAGAAAACCACAAATTGAAGAATGACAAGCAGAACATTTATAAATGTCTACAAGATGGAGATATAATATCCATTAACGATATATTTTTAAACGATGAAGATATATGGGAACCTATAAAGGACGCCTGTTTACATGACAGTGGTTGGCCAATAGGATATAAATATGATAAGACATTCCATCGTCCAATGATGAGAAAATTAAATAATTGAATGGATTTTCAACATTTAATAGAAAAGATAAAAAACCCTTTAAGGAAAGAATCTTTGAAAGGGACAACACCCCAAATGGGTGATTTTAAAACAAAGGCTATTGAATGGAAAGATCATGTTTTAAATGGTGATTTGAAGGATTCTCCGGATTTGTTTCAAATACGAACTACGTATCTCGATTACAAGAGAAGGTTTCCTGATAGAGCAGATAAGTGGTTAGACACACTAGCTGAGAGATACGCTAACCAATTTAAAAAGACAAAAACAGCGCAGTATAAAAGGATTTTGGATATTTATGGATTTCAGGTGTTTGTGGATGATCTGGTAGATCCGAATTTTAGTGAGCAACCATTCAATTTACATATTTTAAATAAAAATATTCAAAAATTATTGTTGAAAAGTAGGGGAATACTTCCACATAGAAGCGTGAAGATTATAATAACTGATAAAAATAAAAACGAAAAATTTAGAAATTTATACAGTAGTAATCCTCCAGCGATTGAACATGATAGATTAATTTATATAGATCAGTATCATGTGGATGATTTCGATGTTTTGTTACACGAATATGCCCATTACGTCGCTGATCTAATACCTTCACAAACAGAACCCCTTTTACAAAGGGGATATGAAGAGTTGCTTGACATTTACTGGAAACATGCTAAAAAGAAAAGAAGAAGTCTTCAACCGAATGACATGTCTGATTCAAAATCTGTTCAAGAGATAGCCTCGTTGAGGAAAAAAATATCATTAAAATTAGGGTTTCCAGAATATGGTTTAATGAATTTTCACGAATTCTTTGCAGTATTGATGGAAAGTTGGATAACCGATAATCCTGAAAAAAGACTTCCAAATAATAGAGCCACATACAAATTCAAACAACTTGTGAAGTCTGTTCTGAGCAGACTTTAAATTAAACACTAGAGAAAAATGAAATAAAGAGACATGGATAGGTACGAAAGAAATATAGGTAATTACTCATTCATCATGAATGAAGAAGATGTAATTGAGGTTTGGTCAGACAGTGATATGTCACAGCCTGAGAGGTATATTTTTGTCAAATCTGGTTCGATTAAGAATGAAAAGGATTTTGATGCTGAAATTAGTTTTTGGTGGATGGAACAAAATAGATAAAATTATGAGTATAGTTGAAAATATCGATAAAGTGAGGTTTCTGGTTCAAAAATTGAGCGAGGTTCAGGAATTGTATTATGACGCATTGTTGGATGAGATTAATCTTCCAGAAGAATTGGAGGATTTTTTATATGATTACATTTTTAATGCCAGCAATGAAGAAAATTTCGAGAATTATTTAAGGAAATACGACAAGTCTCTAACGCCTATTGGAAATGAGTGATGTTGTCTTACCAGTCGAATTAGCCTCGGGGAAAATTCCATTGGACACCATCGGGGCTATATTTGTATTATATTCCATTAATAAGTTGGAAAAAGAATCTTTGAATTTTTGGAATGTGGATAAAATCTTTCAAAACAAGATCGATGAGTTGAAAGGGGATGGGATTATAAGGTTCGTAGATCGTGGGTTCGTAGATCATGGAAATGGTTTGTCTATTGATATAGATTTATCAAAACTAAAATTAGATTTTTGGGATATTGAGTATGATGATCAAGACAATAAAATTTATACCCATCCGTCGCATTATGGTGATGAAGATGGAGCATATAAATATATTTTGAAACCGTATCTCTTTAAAGATAAAATTTATTACAATTTGATTCACAGCGAGTGGGGTTTATTGGAGAAATATATATCCTCTGTGGAGGAGGGGGAAAACATAGTGAGGTTAGAGTTAGGAGCCGAATTAGAGAGGATTAAAAATGAGCAAGCCGAATGAATGGGTGGGTGGAAAGGGACCAGATTCGCGTGTCTCCAATATGAGGGCATATTGGGATAGTGAGTTGTGGGACAATCTAAAGAAGAATAAAAAGGACGAAGAACTCCAAACAGATCTCTATAATCCGAACAGATTTCTATTTCTCGACGATTTACGCAATCCTGAGAATGCTTGGATTCATGACGAGAATAAAAAATTACAACAAGTCTCAGGTATAGCGAATTTCAAGTGGGATGTCGTTAGATCATATGATGAATTTGTTGAATATGTAGAAAAATACGGAATTCCTCAAGTTGTTTCGTTTGATAATGATTTGATTGATTGTCAAGATTCTTCAGTTTCGACAGAGGATTTGGTTGAGATGTATTCCATGATGAATTGGAAGGAATCAAAATATAAGATGGGGGCGCATTGTGCAGATTGGTTGTGTAAATTGTGTGTAGAGAGACAACACCCTCTTCCGAAGTATTATGTCCATAGTGCGAATACAGCAGCCCGACCAGTCATAAAATCCATCATGGAAACCGCAAGACCACTCATTAAACACTAACCTATTGTTGGTGGATGGAGGATGAAATAAACAATCAGAATATTATTCTTGTGGGAGATCACCACGGACAATGGGATATTCTATTTCGTAAAATTGAGTATTATGATTTGACGGATTGTGTATTGTTACATGTTGGTGATGGGGGTGAGGGCTTTATTACACAATCCCTAAAACAAAAAAGACAGTATAATATTTTAAATGATAGATTCAAAAAACGCAATATCGACTATCGTTCGATAAGAGGAAATCACTCCAATAAAGTTTGGTTCGATGGGTCTATATGTTTATCTCATTTTAAACTTCTCCCCGATTATACTGTGATAAAAATCAATGGAGAAACGTGGCAATTTGTCGGGGGAGCTATTTCCGTTGACCGAGTTTATCGAAAAGAGGGAATATCGTATTGGAAAGATGAGATTTTTGTATTGGACCCAGAAAAGGCAGTAAAATGTGATATATTGGTTACACATTCAGCACCACCTTGGATTGGCCCCACACATAAGGGAGAGTTTGTAACTGGTTTTTATGATAAAGATCCGCTACTTAAAGATGAATTGATTTTGGAAAGAAAATTGCATCAAGATTTGTTAGATATTTGTCAACCCAAAAAACATTTTTGTGGACATTTTCATACATCGGAGGTTGTGAAGAGATATATCCAAAGTGGTTACGAAACAGAATCAAGAATATTGAATATAAATGAATTTTACCCATATAGAAAATAATTTGCTGTGTCTCGATTTGGATGAAACATTGGTATCATCCCTGTATGCGAATAACGAAAAACACGCAGACCAATTGATAGATATATACTCCCAATATTGGGAGGGTGTGAAGTTCTCTCTCTTTGAGGGTGAATGTGGTTGGGATTTAGGAAGAGACTATTGGTATGTTTCTTTTCTAAGGAAATGGTCCAAGGAATTGATACAATATTTTCAACTAACATTAGGAATAGAAAACGTATGTATCGTCTCTTGGGGGACGCAAAGATATGTATTGGATGTCGTGAAGAGGTTTGATTTGAATATACCACCGTCGAATATTTACGGGAGGGAGGATTTGGGATCAAATGTCCCGAGATTACGGAATAAAAATATTGTTTTGCTGGACAATGAGAATTATGAATACCATCGTTCTGGATTGCTCAACAAGGTCAATTTTTTAGATGGATTGGAGCGGGATAAACTCGTCCAAGTTACGAATTTTGATGTTAGATATTTTCAAGAAGGTCTTGATATAACATTAGACGAATTAATCAAAAAAATAGAAAATGCATTCAAAATATCTTTATAGAAAAGACGATGGTGAAAGATTCACCAAACAATCCGATGGAAAATATACCATGGATAATTCGGAAATGTATATGAAATACAGATACACATACGCATCATTAAAATCACACGGATTTGTTGAATCTTTGGAAGAATGTGATACATCATCTCGAAATGAAAACAATCAATAAAACACTAAAACACAATCCAAGTATGTTGGAGAGACTATTGAAGGATTTGTTTGAAACTTGGGGATATACTCAAGAGGAGTTGGACGATATTCGAGAGAAGATGGAGGAGTTGGCATATTCATCATACCTTATTGGATATGATCAGTGTGATATAGATCATATTAAATCTTTCACCTCATATGGCAAATCCGAAGATTATGAATGAAGAACAAATAGAGGCGTTATTCGCCAATGATGAGATACTCTCTGCTTTGAAAGAAAGATGGTTCAAATTGGCGAAGTTGGAAAATTTTCCAAAGACCAAAGACATCACGAAAAAGTTGGATGATTTGGGCAATAGTATTGCCAATAGAAAGAAAGAATTGACCAATGAGTAATATAACAAAATATACTGGCAGAGAATTTAGACCATTTGATTGGTATGGATGGATAATGTCTATATCGGGGATGATTTTAATTGCGATATGGGCCAATGATAACACTATTACATGGTTTGAAAAAATAGTAACCATATCAACAATAACGTTCGTAACAATCGAATATATGTGGAGAGTTATCTATGGAAGAGTGTATAAAAGGATTTATTATGACACTGTGATACACATCATGTATGAGTTGGATATAAATGGAGAAACATACTACGTCTGTTCTGAAAATGAAGAGGAGTTGAGATTGTATCTTGACGTGCATTATCCGAATGTTGGACAAAATTACAAGATAATCTCATCATCAGAAATTGAATCATATATTAAAAGAGAGCATTATGAATAAAATATACGGGGATTTGCTGGAGGGTGATTGGGATTATGCATGTCATATCACAAATCAATTTAAAACATTTGGTAGTGGAATTGCCTACTTTATCAAAAAGAAGTATCCTGAAGTCTATCAGGCGGATCTGGAATACGATGTTGAAAATAAACTCGGCACTTTTTCATATTCAGACATTCCGGGGGGTAGAGGGATCTATAATATCTACGCAATGGATGGTTTGGGAAATGATGGAACACATAAGGGGAGAAATTGTCGATATGACGCATTGGTTGACGTTTTAGACCAAATATGCTCCGAGTTGACAGAAGCACATTCTTTATGGTCAACTATCAATATTGGGGTTCCATATCAAATGGGGTGTTGTAGAGCAGGTGGGTCTTGGCTAATAGTGGAGGGAATTTTGAAGACTATCGAGGACATGTATCCAAACATACAATTTACAATATATGATATTGAGGGTGAGGAGAAAGCGGAAAGCACATTACCAACATCTTGAACAATTAACGATAAAACACTAGAATATATTAAACGAATATGAGAACATTGAATAAAAAATCGGTCAAGGTAGTATTCGACTTTGTTAAAAAGGCGATGAAACAACAAAAAAAGACAATTGAATTGACTCCTTCTTGTAAATTGATTTGTGAATACGGGCTTTATTATTATGATGGAAAGCTTGGTTTGGATTACATTGATTCTTCAGGAAAGGTTTCTGGTGAACTTGCGAAGTTGTTTAAAATTTTGGAATTGGATATTGATGATCTATTGTATGATATAAATGTTGATAGTTACATTGAATTGGATGATCTTAATGAGAGATTGTCTGATTTGTTGGTAGAATCCGGGTTAGATGATGACGATGATTGGATTTTTGATAACACAGACTCTCCATTCGAAGAGATTTGGAAATCTTTATTGACGAAAGATGAGGAAGAAAAGCGATATGTAGTTGTAAAACTGAATAACGAATACAATGCAACTTTCGAAAAGGGTAGCGGAGTGGTTTCAGTTGGGTGTCAGCAAATTCCGATTCAAAATATTCGAGAAATTATAGAAAAATACGATAATTAAACACTACGAGAAAATACACACATGACATTAACAACATCAAAAAATGCAGATATTAATTATCTGGCAACAATTGTGCAGATTAAACAATTGCGCAATCATAGCAATGCTGATCGTCTTCAAATCGCAACTGTATTTGGAAACGACACCATAGTTGGGCTAGATGCCAAGGTTGGAGATATTTATGTATATTTTCCATTGGAGTGTCAAATCTCCGCGAAACTGTTAAGTCATGCAAATCTTTTTTCTGATCCAACATGTAATGCTGATGGAAAAACGAAGGGATATTTTGAAAACAAAACCAATGGTAGACGAGTAAAGGCTGTTAAATTGCGTGGAGAACGATCTGCTGGATTTTTGATGAAAATCGACACTTTCTCTGAATGGGCAGGGTTTGATGTGTCGCATTTCGAGACTGAAGTAGGAACAGAATTCGATACGATAAATGATGAAATCGTTTGCAATAAATACATCCCATCAACACAGAGAACACCCGGAGAACCCGGAAGCAAAAAGGTTAAAGTGGAGAAGAAGGATTCTATTGTAAAGAGACTTCTCCCCAATCAATTCAGATTCCACTATAGCACTGCACATCTGGGACGAAACGCTCACCTAATTCATCCGGACGATATTATCTCAATTTCTGAGAAATTGCACGGACAAAACGGAGTATATTCTAAAGTCTTAACAAGACCCATCTTGTCTTGGAAGGATAAAGTGGCGAAGTTTCTAGGTGTCAAGGTTGTTGAAAAGGAATATCAATTCGTTTACTCTTCCCGATCTGTCATGAAATCTGGTAGAGATGGTTCTATTGGAACTGATCAATGGGGCATTCATGCCAAGGATTTGGAGAATAAGATCCCTAATGGTTATACGATCTATGGGGAATTGGTGGGATTCACACCATCTGGTAATGGTATTCAGAAAAAATACGACTACAAGTGCGAACCATTCACAAGCCAACTGAAAGTCTTTCGTATTACATATACGGATTCTATCGGAGAATGTCTTGAACTTGGCGCATTGGATATCCAAAGGTTCTGCGAAAAGTATAATCTGGAAACCGTTCCATATCATTACATTGGGCGTGCTGGCGATTTGTTTTACAAGCTTAGTGAAAAGTGTGAAGGTTGGTCTGATAAATTCCTTAAAATGTTGGAGGAAAAATATCTTGATAAGAAATGTCCTCTGTGCAATAATGATGTATGGAACGAAGGAATTGTCTTGGCAATTGAAAACAAAGTAAATCGACCAGTATTCAAATTCAAGAGCTTTGAGTTTACCAAGAAAGAATCCGCTGAACGAGATGCTGGAGAAATCGAAAACGAGGAGAATTGAGTATGTATAGGCATGAGAAAAAATATTCGGAGAATTCGAAATATTCAACAATTATAGAGATTACTGAAGATTGGGAAACAAACAATCGAGTCGAATTTCGGATCTCTGATCCAGATGAGACCGCAAGTATCATTCTAGATATAGAGGAGATTGAGAAAATTATCGAGGAATTGACAGAATGGTTAAATGAAAAGAAATCTAATTGATATATGAAAGCGTATAAATTGGAAATTCTTGTTTTGGATTTCGATAATGTTGGAGATGATATACCTGTGATCATTGAAGATCAGAGATATCCCAATCATTGTATTTCTCCGAGAGTTTTGGATGTGAAAGTTTCCGATATTGGAGAATGGTATGATCATCATCCTCTGAATTTGAGAAAGACAACAAAAGAAGAAATACTCAAATACTTTGAATGAAATATGAAAAGAGGTGATCCAGTTGAAATTCTAACATGTATAGCTGAATTGCAGCCACGTATTGAAGATCCTAAACTCGGGTCGCCCTTTATCAAAAAGACATATTCTCAATATGGAAGAATTACCAGAATTAATGGTGGGTATTTTTATGTTAAACCTAAAGGAAGGAGATGGGTAACTGAATGTTACAAATCTGAGTTGGTGTTGATGCTGGAGGATGAATACAATCGAGTAGAAAACTACAGGAGAAAAAGAAATGTGTGAGGATAAAGCCGAAGATGTGGTGTATACATTAAATGATGAAATGTATGAAAATGTGGAGATGGATAAGATTCAATTTGAATTTTCATCTACAGGATATGCACAAGCGATTATGTTCTTAGGACATCAAATTTGGTGTTCTGAAAATGATTGTAGAGAGTGGAATGAAGAAACCGATGAACCCGAGGATCTCTTGACGTATGTTAGAAGAGAAGCTATTAAATTGATTGGTGAAATTCAAGGGGCGTTAAAATGAGTAAATTTGAAATGCCTGATCCAGAAGACTCTTGGGCTAGAGTTGAGCTATATAGATGGTGTTATGGAGAACTTCCGTTCGATTGTAGACCGATTATAATTTCACAAGCTCTCAACAATCTAGCTGATGCCATTGAGAAAGGTGATAAGGATAATTTTCCAACACCATTCAATATGATATCCATGCTTAGATATCTCGCAAAACAAAATTTAAAACACTAACACATAATTAACGCATGAAAGACAAATGGTATAATTCAGATTTTGCATCTTCTCTCGGTATTGGAGTGATGATTTTTCTGATATGTTGTGGGTTAGGGACTTGTTCAATGTTGGACAAAGTTAAAATTGAAAAGACACAAAAATCCGAAGAGAAAATTGTAGATAGAATACTTGAAGAAAATACGAAATGAGTGATACATACAAAATCATTACAGACGAAAAGGCTCTTAGAGAATTCATTGAATGGCTACCAGATTGCGAGGAAAATGAACAGTTTTATTACTGTCTATTCATGCGTAAGAAGTATTGTCCCGATGTTCCTTGGATCAAATCCGATAAAGGTCAACTCAGGAGAAATACATCAACCAAAGAAAAGCTGTGGGATAAAATCGCGCAATTGGAGTGTAAAGTTGGAGCTTTTAAGTTTGATGAGAACCCCGTTCCACAAGAATCTTTGGCTTTATATATTTCAGTAAATCCAAGAAATCTTTGGCAAGCTACTGTTAGAAGTATCGGACAGTTGGCGAAGGTTTTGGAGTGTAATGGAAAGAATTCCAATCCACATCAGGAAGTGATGTCGGAGATTCAAAGAACTTCGGGGAACAGGAAATATATCACATTTGATATCGATCAAAAAGACGATAAGATTCTTCAAAATTGTATCGACTACTGTGACGGACTTTGTGATGTTCTTGAGACTCGTGGCGGATACCATCTTCACGTTCATAAGGATAAGGTTGATTTGATTACCGATAAAAAGAATTGGTATAAAAACATCGCAGCATGTTCGGATCAATCTGGGGATATCATGTCCCCTGTAGGGGGAACATATCATGGCGGGTTCACACCCAGATTTATTTACCGATGTGAATAATGAAAGCATTTAAACTATTTAAAAAACGTAAGGATGGTTCTCTTGGATCATTGTTCATCAATCAGAAAGCGCGATTAAACACTAACGTATGGTATCAAGCAGAAACCAATCATCTCAAGAAAGGATTCACATACAGACCCGGATGGCATTGTACGGAAGAACAAAACGCCCCACATTTATCAGAGAAGGGTAGAGTGTGGTGTTTGGTCGAGATCGAGGATTTTATTGAATTAGTAAGACCACAAATTCAGGGATCTAAATGGTATTTGGCTAATAGAATGAAAATTATTAAAGAATTATGAATACCAAACAAGTCATTGTAATCCGCAAAGACCTTAACATGCGTAAGGGGAAGATTGCGGCACAAGCGAGTCATGCCAGTATGGCGTTTCTAACTAAATATGGTCAATTTGGATATTGTAAAGACAATGAAAACATTTTTTACACAGATAATTTTGAAGAAGATCTTCGAATTGAAATTGATCATTGGTTGAAAAATTCCTTTCGCAAGATTTGTGTTTATGTGAACAGTCAGGAAGAACTTGAAGAGGTTCATCAAAAGGCACTTGATGCTGGGCTAATCTCACATCTAATCACTGACAACGGAGCAACTGAATTCAATGGAGTTCCAACCATGACATGTTGTGCAATTGGGCCTCATTGGGATGAAAAATTTAAAGGAATCACTAACCATTTACCATTATTATGAAACTAAGAAAAGAGGAAAAAGAGCTAATCCTTAAAAAGAGACAAGAAGAGGAAAGCCAAAAACCAAAAAAGGAAGGACTCCTCAAACATGATTTATATTATTTTTCTTTTAGGTATCCAAAAGTCGAATTTTCGGTAGATGATATCGTTTCAGAGGAGGGGTGGTGGTTAACCAAAGAAACAATGTTGTCTATCGTAGAACAGATCAAAGACGAACTCCTCGAAACATTTGTTAAGAAAGGCACCCATTTTGATTGTTATATTGATAACGGTGAAGAAGAATGGTATGATTCTGAGGGGATTGGAATTGAGGGCTACACCTCAGATTGGGCCAAGAAAAATTTAATAGACATTAAAGATATTTAAAAGGACTTATGAAACTACCATTCAATTTATCAAGTATGGATGCATCCAAAGCACCCGACCCGACACCCGAACAAATTCTAGAATATCGAAACGAGACGGATCACGACAAGCGTATGGACTTGGCTTATGGATATCTGATTAAATCAGAGGATTTGTATCCAGAAGATTTGGATGAGATTTTAAAAGATTATCAAGAATCATTAGAAGGTCATGATTTGGAATATGCTGGAATGAGAGATATGGGGGATTTATAATATATGAAAAAACTGACTTTATCAACAATGATCGTGTCCACCATCGCATATTTCGTGGTGGATTATATGAAATTCAAAACAGACCTGCTGGTGCGTCATGCGGCGGGAGAATCTGATTGGGAAAGAAATCATCCAAAGAAAAAAGCATGAAACAAAAATTTCACATGCAGGATTTTATTCATGAGATGAATAGGATGTATGAAGGTGAAGAAATCCTTCAATACATCCTATCCTATTATGATATATACAGTGGACAATTTAAAGAAGTTCCAGAATATGATACCGAATATGGACCATATTCTTTAAACACTAGGATAAGAAACTATATTAAATTTGACGACTCGGAATAATATGAGATTATATTTGGTAAGACATGCGGAGAGTGAGGGGAATATCAACAAGGCGAAGTATTTTGAAAAGCTTGATTGTGATATTGAAATTACTGAGAAGGGAAAGGGTCAGGCTATTCAAGCTGGAGAGAGAATCATGGATTTGAATGATCATCTTGTTTCCAAAAATGATCCCGATTATATGTATCCCACAAAAAATCCACCATACAGATTCAATATGGTATACTCTCCATATACAAGGGCAAAACAAACAGCCAATATTATCCATGGTAGAATAACCTCATTCGAGGGTTATCATATTGAGAATTTCATTGAAATGCCTTTATTGGTGGAAAGGCATTGGGGATCTTTGCGTGATATTGTTGAGAGTGGAAAGAAAACGGAAGATCACTTCAATTTTTTCTATAGACCCACAGGTGGAGAAAGTTTCATGGACACTTACCAAAGAGTTGTATTATTTGACATGTGGCTCAAGGCAAATACGAAATACGAAAATAATATAGTTGTAGCTCATGGAGAATTCAATAAATTATATCTGATGTATTTGCTAGGTTGGAGTGTTGAGGAATTTAATAAATGGAAATCTCCAAAAAATTGTGAAGTATTTGTCATTAATAGAAATAACACAGCGAACATGCTTTGCCCATTGACACCCCTTACAGAAAAAACAAATTAAACACTAAACTATCATCATATCATGACATACAAAGAATTTGAAGAAAAGGTTTTGGATATTATATCTAAGAGTGATTATAAAGATCAGTGGGAGGAAGTCGGCTATTCATATTATGGGTGGGAACCCATCAAAAGTTGGAGTGGGAAAAAATACACTAAGACCAAACACGTATTGAGGGAGGAGTGGTATGTTGGAGGATATACGGGAGGAAATTGTTGGGATGACACAGAACCATATTATGAAAGATCGTCAGACACACCAAAGGAATTGGTTTTGTTAGATGAGATTTTGAATCAATTGAAACCAGATATCACTTTTCTCCAGTATAAGCAATTGGTTGCTTCTGTGGTAGAACACGGCAGCAGATCACAATCAGAATATTACGGAAACAGTTCCGATTACGAATCAGTTTCAGTCGATCTCCAGAATCTTTACAATTATATCGATAAACAAGGATGGTTAAAAGAGTAATATTTTTGGTGGGTTATCCCGGCAGTGGGAAGACACACTTGGCTAAAGATATCATCAGATTCAATCCCGATTATGTCTTGATTGATGATCCTCTCAAAGGCGAGAAGAATAGAATACTCGAACCCATGAATGAGGGGAAGAGTATGGTGATTTGTGATCCGTGGTTATGTGACGCCGATGCGAGAAAAGTGGCTCAGAAATTATTCGAAAAAAATGATTACATGATCAACTGGTATTACTTTGAAAACGACGTTGATAAATGTAAAATAAATATAGCTCATCGGAATGATGGTAGGGTGGTGGAGAGATTTGAACCTTTCAACTATACCATTCCCGAGGGAATTCAAACAATAACCATATGGCAACCGGAAGAGAAAATATGAACGATTACGAAAAAGCGAAAGAGTTGGGACTTACATCTATTGATAGATGGGGTGATGGTATTGATCATCATCCGATGTCTATAAGATTGATGGCTTTCCTAGATGATCATGATTTAAAGGATTATGGTGATTATTTTCGTTGGAAAGTTGGCGGCGATGGGGATAATGGAGAAACCTTGATGTATCAAATGGATGCATTTTTTGAATTGCTGGATCATGAATAAGTATTACGCCGGAATAGGAAGTCGTGAAGTTGATCAAACCACAGCGAGAATCATGAGATACCTCGCTGTGGAATTATCCAAACGGGGGTATATACTACGCTCTGGTGCTGCACAAGGATCTGATCAAGCTTTTCAAAAGGGTGTAATTGATAATGGAACGGAAAATACACAGATTTGGCTACCGTGGAGAGATTTTGAAAAGGAATTCACAGATCAATATCCACAACATAGATATAGATTGGTTGGGGATGAATGCACATGTGGAGAAGCAGATCCAGAAGCATGGGATTCTGTTGAAAGGTTTCATCCGAATTTTAAAAAGATTGAGAAGGAGGCATCAGCAAAATATTATATGCGCTTCATGCGCTTCATGTCTCGGAATTATAGACAAGTGATTGGATGGGGTGAACCAGACTCTCAATTTATCGTATGTTGGACACCTGAGGGAAAAGAAGTTGGGGGGACTGCACAAGCAATCAGGATAGCCAAACATCATCACATTCCAGTTTTCAATCTTTTCAACATGTCAAAATCGGAAGTTCTTAAAGAAATCGAAAAATTAAATCTATTACAATGAGATATATATTAAACAGTTTTTGGTGGAAGGATCAGTATCATAATTTGAGAGCTTGGTTTAACCCGAGACAAAAGTGGTTGATTGGGAAAATTCCCAATAGATGGATTGATTGCGATGGATTGATTCAATTGTGCATTTTCGAATCCTTCAAACATTTTGTCGAAAAGGAAGAAGGTCTTGAATCAATTTGGGGTGAAAGATATGCTGGAGAATCAGAAGATTGGAGAATCATCAGACAACCTGTTAGAGAGGAATTGGAGGAAATTTATGAGTATATCAAAAGTGGAAGAGATTTATTGCAAAAAGAGCTTGACGAGTCGTATCCTGAACCTATTAACGGGGGTTGTATGCTTGATCGTCTTGATCCTGTTGTGGAGGAAGATGGCAAAGAAGTAATAAAATATCAGTTAAAACCATGTGAAGAAATATATGGTAAATCATATAACGATGCATATGCCGAGGTCCATCGTTTGGAAGCGTTGATAGAAGAGAAAGATACATGGGCGATGACGGGGATTATTAAAAACAGAGCTTACCTTTGGACATAATGAAGAAAAGAATTAAAGAAGTCGTGTATGCTGATGGAACTTCTCAATTTATTATTCAATACAAAATATTATGGTTCTGGACCGATATGCGTCCAGCGTTCCTCACAAAAGAGGATGCTGTGAATTATATCAAGAGTATAACATCCGAAAAGGTCTTCATACACAATATATCATAAAACACTAACATACAATCCAGATATGTTGAAAGCGTCTGGTAAAATCTTAGTTGAACCGCATAAAGGTCGTATGGTTCTCGACGTATCTCAGGATTTGGTCGAGCTTTACTATTGGTTTATCTCCAAGCATTATTGGATTAGGATGAACAGACCCATGCATGGCGCTCATATCACCCTTTATTCTCAAAAACATCACAAGAAGATTAATTGGGGAAAGGCTGTATACTATCATGGGAAAAGTGTGGAGTTTGAATACGATGAGGATATTGTTGAAGGCGGATACATAAAAGGATTCCTGATGTATTATCTTCGAGTATATTCAGAGGAATTGGACAAAATAAAAAAGAAAATTGGAATTGTGGATGGTGAAAGATTTCGTGGAATTCATTTGACCATTGCAAACGGCAAATCGAACAGCGTATTTCCAGATTGGCCTAAAATGATTGAATTAAAATGAAAATTATAAAAACCAAAATAACAACGATCCATGTTGACCTTGAAAAGGAACGCCAAATCATACGCGATTTCTTTGGAGGGAGATATTCAAAATATAGAAAGCCTTTAATTGAGGTCATTGACACCTTCGAAAAGGATGGATATGATGCTGCTTTTGAAAAATATTTGAACCTTCCATACAATGAAGATGACGAATATCCATTGCAAGAATCCATGGGTGTTTGGTGGCATAATATTCATGGGGATTTACTTTATAATCGGAAAGCCAATGTTACGATTGATACTAAATTAGAAATAATCAAATGAAACTAGTAATAAATAGATGTTATGGGGGATTTTCGGTCTCCAAAAAAGCGGTCAAAAGAATGGCGGAACTGAAGGCTCTCCCCTGTTATTTTTTCAAGCACGATTACAACACAGACAAATACATGCCCGTTGATGAAAACGATGATGTTTGGTGTTGGTCCGCTTTCAATGTTCCGAATCCGAATGACATATTGATATCAGCCAAAAATTGGTGCAGTATGACTATGGAGGAAAAAGAAAAGTCAAATCAATCATATTCAAATATCGCATATGATGACCGTAATATTGAAAGAAATGATCCATTGCTCATCCAAGTGGTTGAAGAACTAGGAAAAGATGCGAATGGTGATTGTGCCGATTTGCAAATTGTCGAAATTCCTGATGGAGTCAAATGGTCAATTGAGGAATATGATGGTATGGAATGGGTTGCTGAAGTTCATAGAACTTGGAGTTAATATGATACACAGAACAGGTTACACAGAATACTCATTGGATGAGTTGAATGCATTAAACACTAGCCAATTATTGTCTCATCTGGAGGACGTGAGGGCTTATCGACAAAACGCATCTCTCAATGTTCTCGAAAAGGAAGAGGCTTTGAAGGAAGCTAGGTTTACTTTAGATCTATACGACGATTATATTCCCACTTTGAAAGATGTTCTTTCAACAAGAGAACATATTCCGAATAAACAAGAAGCCAAAACAATTAGACAAGAAAAAGCAAAAATTAAAAAGTATCGATAAACATATGAGACAACGCAATCTTATCATCCTTCGTGGTGTCAGTGGTAGTGGAAAAACCACTTTCTGTAATCTTATTAAAGGCACTAAGGTCGTTTGCTGCGCGGACGATTTTTTCATCGATGCCGATGGAACTATAATTGGTATGCGGAAGGATTGGGTAAAGCGCACAAGGCTTGTCAAGAAAAGTTTGACGCGGCTTTGGATGAACCTTTTACGGAGACTATTATCGTCGCCAATGTCAACGCCAAACCATCCGATTGGAAGTATTATGTTGATAAGGCAACCAAAGCTGGATTGGTTGTGACTTTTGTTGTTCTTGAGAACAGGCATGGCAACAAAGATGTTCATAATGTTCCGATTGAAACCCTTGAACGCCAAGAAAAGAGCATCCGAGAAAACCTTAAACTTAGATAATTATGGCTAAAGAAAAATTTCCGAAAGGGTGGAGTCAACATTCACCACCCCATTTTTATGGGAACAAACCCAAGAAAATAATTCCAGCATATACGGAATTATCAGATGTTAGGGTGTATGATGGGGACGAACTGACTCTTGAACCAGATCGTCGTTACAGAATAACTCTCGATACAGATTATAGCAGATGTTATTACTCTAGTGATACACCCTCAATCGAAGCACGTTTGATTGGATTTTCTGAGGAAGATATTGAAAATCTTAATTATGATTCTGAATTGATAAAATATAATCGGGATAAGAAAGAACATAAAGAAAAACTGGCTGAGTGGAATAAATGGAAAGCTGTTTGGGATGCCGAACAAGAAAAAGCGAAGGAAATCGCTGAACGAAAGAAGCTACAAGAATTGAAGAAAAAGTATGAAAGTTAAGAAATATGCCATCACCTGTTTTTCTTACGCGATCAATCCAAAAAAGATCGAGGGATCATACTTAGTATCCATCAATGCGAATAATCAATTTTCAACTAGTTATGATAAAGTTAAAAGCCCTGAAGAGGGGTTGAAAATAATTGAAGATTTGACAAAGGATTGGGAATTTGTGGTAGAACCAGATTTAACCATCAAGGATAGCAAAATTTTAGGAAAACATATTTTTACCATGTTACAATGAACTATATACAACTGACAAATTACCCGCTCGATTATTTTCAACCCCTCTTTTCTGAGGAGAGGTGGGACGAAATCCTTGGTGTTATCGATAACTGGATCAATCCAGAACTGATAGATGGTAAAAAATATAAAAACATCATATTGAATCCTGAGACGGGGTTAACATTTACTGCGATGGATGGTATGCAGAGTGTTCCCAATCATACATGGGAATATATGAAAAAAAGGGTTCTTGAGAAATATCTGAGCGAAGAAGAAGTCCAAATGTGTAATTCCAAGGCTATGAGTGCCTACTGTGAGGCTAGAGATAAGAGAATCTACGAAAGTGCCACGAAAGTAAACGAAGCGGATTACAGTGGTCCTGTGATCGATGGGGATACCTTCCATTACGATATCGATGAGTTGAGGGATAATTGGGATTACGATTATCCTTTACCGGATTATGTATATGGCTCAACTGAGGAATACACATTGAAAGGATGTCAATTGGAGATTATGCTTGATGATTACTTGGAACGACTTGGGGAGATTAATGAGGATGAATATGCTAAAGTTCCAAAAATTCCACAATATTTGCAAGAGGCTTGGGACAAGTTCGTTGATGAGAATTCTCAAGTCTATTATGAAATAGATAAAAATACAGTGGTTCTACTAGATAAAACACTAAATGAACATGCGGAGTATGAAGCTACCGAGTGAAGAACAATTCAATTTCAAGGAATGTGAAATTGCTGGCGATAAGTGCTGGCTTATCACTCCGAATGATATGTCAACGAAGTGGGATGATGAGAATGCTCGTTTTCGTTCATGTATTGTTCGTCAATCGGACAACTTTGTAGTATCTCAAGGTTTTGGTAAATTTGTTAATTGGGGTGAACGTCCTGAATTCCAACCGTGGGATCATTCGTGGAAATTTGAAGCACGTCATAAACTTGACGGTTCGCTTCTGATTGTTTCCAAGTATAAGGGAGAACTAATCATCCGCACTCGTGGAACTGTCGATGCTCGTCAAATGCCGAATGGTCATGAGATTGATGAACTCATCAAGAAGTATCCGAAGGCATTTGATAATAATTGGGTGAATCTTGAAAAGGCTTCCCTTTTATTTGAATGGACAACACCATCAAACATTATTGTTTTGAGAGAACACAACGAACCCACTCTAACCTTGGTGGGTATAGTTGGACATTTCATCCCAAATTACGTGAGTCAAGAATGTCTAGACGCACACGCTCAATTTATGGGTGTTAATCGTCCCGGTAAGTATGAATACAATTCTGTAGCTGAATGCCTTGCTGATGTTGCTGCGTGGACTGGTAAAGAAGGTGTTGTTTTGTATTCACCGGATGGTCAGACCTTGAAGAAGATCAAGGCTGATGAGTATTGTGAACTCCACAAGCTCGCAACTGGTATCAAAGGTATCAATCAAGTTCTTGATGTTTTCATGACTTCTCCGAAGTTCATGGATTCCGATGACTTCCACAAGTATATCGAAACGACTCTTGATTTTGAAATCGCTGAAAAGTGTAAGGACTTCATCAAGGATGTTTGCGAAGCATATACTTACTTCATAAACACTGAGATGTTTGTTCGTAGCCAAGTTGATATTTTTGTTCGTCCGCTTGAAACCCGCAAGGATCAAGCGATGGCACTTCAACAACAATTCTCAGGTTGGCAATTGTCATTGGCGTTCGCATATTTGTCGAATAAGAATTCGGATGATAAGTTTGTCCGTAAAGCATTGGAAAGCATACTCAAATTATGACTGAGGAAGGAAGATTCAAGATTTGTGTTGGACCCGGTTTAGACCCAAAATCGGAAAAATGCACACATGGTAATTGGGGAAATCCCAATAATGGATTCCATATGATTAAGAATTCTACGGATGTTATCCCATATAATGGGATTATAAATTGGAGATGTGACATATGTTTCAGACAGCACATTGAAAAAGTTAGAAGTAAAAATTGATAAAAGTTATGATAGAATATCCGTCCATACAAAACAGTTCCAAAGCACCTAGAAAACCGTGCATAGCGTTTGAAAAGCTTGACGGTTCAAATTTTCGGGCTAAATGGACGCAGAAAAATGGGTTCTGTTTGTTTGGAACCAGAACTCAATTGATTGATGAAACGACACCTTTCTTTGGAAAGATGGTTACTGTATTCAACAAGGATATCAACGAACCTTTGAATAGGTATTTGAAAAAAGAATATAGAAACGAAAGGGAGATTGTTATATTTGGCGAATTCTTCGGACCCAATTCATTTGCTGGTCGTCATGAAGATGAAGATCAGAAAATCATTATTTTTGATATTCTTGTTGGTCATAAACCCAATAATAGGAAGTTCATCAAACCACAAGAGTTCGTTAAAAAACTCGGTGATATTGTGGAGATTCCTAGAGTTGTATATCAAGGTAATTTAAATGAATCTTTTATTGAAGATGTTAGAAATGATAAATTTAACACATTCGAAGGTGTTATTTGCAAAGGAACCGAATCTGTCGGTAATGCGATGGGTGGCGTCTGGATGTGTAAGATCAAGACTAAAAAATATTTCGATAAACTAAAGGAACAATTCCAAGATGATTGGGAAAAATACGGAGAATGAATATGATACCACACAAAAACAAGAAAGTCTATATCATAGAACCATTGGAGCATGGTAATGGCGGATGTTATGGTTCGAAAGTATTATCTAATTTACCATTGCGGAATGCATTAAAAACCGATCCTATGAGTATGTTCGATATATACGATTATGGCATCACATTTTATCCTAGAATATGCACAACTGAAAATATGAATGATTGTGTATATGTGTGGGATAACGAATATAGAAATTGGGTTAAATTTTAAATAATTATGAAACTTAAAACAAAAACAGAAATTGTCATTGATGATTCCGATTGGGATGAATTGGTGAAAGAAACTTACGGAAGACCCTATTGTTTTCAACAACAAGGCGAATGTAGGGATCGTGGTGTTTATAGATTCAAGGTTCCTGATACATTCGATTATGACAAATATACAGAGGATGATGTTTCAGATGATGCAGAAGATAATGCCACCAATTATATGGGTGTAAAATTTGCTAAATGGTTGGAACGTGATCCGAATCAACCATTATTGAATCAAACTGATGATTGGCAACTTGAAATGTGGTGGGAACGTGATTTCTATCCAGATCTCAATGTTGTGGCGAACGATCTTCATAAGAGAGGATTGTTGGATGCTGGTGAATATACTATTGATGTGAATTGGTGATATATGAAGGGATTGGTCATTGATAAAGATCTTATAGATGAAATGTTGGACGAAAACATTTCTAAAAAGAGATATAAGGAAATTGAAGTAATCGTAAATGAGAAGGCGCAAGCTGTTTGGTATGAAATTTGTCATATATGTGGTAGGAAAATCGTGTGGTGGGGATTTTCGAATGATGTAGAACTCGGAAACGGAAACGGTTCTACTGGAGGAACCTTCGATCCAGAGATATATTATGATGAAATAGAAATGATTGGACATTATACAAATTCGAAAAAATATTACGATTTGTATGATTATGGATTCCCTACCAGATTCTTATGGGAGGAAAATTGGCAAAATGAGGTTGTGGAAAATTGTGAAAAATATAAAACAAAACAAGAGGAGAAAAAGGCCAAAGAAAAAATAAAACGAAAGGAAAATAAAATTCTTAAGAGTGAAATACAGGCGAAAATCAAATCTAAATTGACTAAGGACGAATTGAAATATATAAAATTCAAATAATATCATAAACACGACATCATAAAACACTAAACCACAATACTCATATGGAAAACATCAAATATGTAGTTTCTGATTATGATACATCCGCCGGAAAGTTGGGTGTGTTTTATAGGGAAGAACGAATTTTGTTCGGATGGGAGAACGATTTCGGAATCAGGGACTATAAGTTTGTTTTTGTGATTTATGTGGAGGTTGAGGGAGATAGGAGAATTTTTCGTTGGAACGAACCCCCAAAATATCATGAGATAATTGAATTTCATCATGTTTGTGATTTGAAAGATTACGTCAAATCTTATACATTACCAGAATGGATGTTAGATGAGGGAGAAGACGGGACTCGATACACTTTAGATGAGACAAAACTCCTCCTCGAATGTGTTCCGGAAAAATTCGAGTATCTAAAAGAAAGGCTGCTGCGAAAATTTCGTGGATCAATCCCGGAACCAGTAATTTATAGTGCCGACAAATGGCACAATGGAGATGAATTTCTCACTTTCACCGACGAAAGTGCTTATAGTTGGGCTGGACCGTTTGAACAAAATGGTAAATTGGGTGCGTGTGCATCTATTAAAAGCGAGCAATATGATGAGAATTATAATCTGATGGATGAAGGTGTTATCAATATCCCCATCATCGACGCATCCTCACAATGGTCGTGGTATGATTTACCCCCCTCAATTCGGAAAGAGTCTGATGAGTTTGCAAAAGAAATGGGGGTGACAAACGGGGACCATATGCTTTATAAAGGTGATAAAGATTATAAAAAGGCATTATTTGAAACATTTTCAGTTGAGGAGAAACACTATATCTTCAAGAGGATTTTGGGAAGATGTGATAAGGAATGGATTCAATCCATATTGCCGTATATGTTGTATTTATGTGGAACTGATGACTGCTCATATACTAAATGGTTTGCAACTAGAGAAGAAGCTGAGTCGGAGTTGCAGTATCTCAGAATGATGCAACCCTTGGATATGGATAGGGATATTTACAAGAGAGATTACGTTTTCACAAATTAAACACTAATACAAAGTTTGACTATGAACATAGGAGATTTAGAAGATTTGAGGGAGGTTGTTGACTCCGTATCAAACAATTTCAATTATATTGAAAGTTCCGGAATGTATGATCTAACACATACATGTATATTCTGTAGGCAATATAGTCTAAATTCCATTTCAGATATTAAACATGATGAGAAGTGTGTGAGTAAAAGACTTATCCATTTGTATGATAGTTTGTCGAATGAAATTTATAAATTGGAGGGTGAAGATTGATTATGATTAAAGAACGTGCGAGATTGGTTTTTTCTGACTTGGGAAAACACTCTTACAAATATTATGATATAGAACTACACGAAGATGGAAATGTTAAATGTGCATATGGTGTAGTAGGTGCATCCAATCCACAACAAAAGGACTTTGGCTGTGTTGGGAAATCATTCTATGATAAAAAGATCGCGGAGAAGGAACGTAAGGGATATACTCACGCCAAGGTATTGGTGGAGGGAACCTCTAATATTGTAGTCAATAAATCATCCCTAGCGGATATTGCTCTTTCACAAATCAAGTTCAATAACGATTCTCTCAAACCTCTGATTAAGAGACTTGCCGATAGCAATGTCCATAAGATCACGAATTCGACCAGCATTAGTTTTGATAACGGTGTATTTCAAACACCTCTTGGTATTGTTACCAAGGAGGGTATTGATGAGGCGAGAATTCTTTTGGATTTCTTTCACAAGAATATCAAGAAGAATGGTAAGGATGAATTCAATAAAAAAATTGACGAATATTTGAGAATCATCCCCCGACCAAAGGGTAATGGTCTTCAATATGAGAGAATTTTTCCGACATTGGACGCTATTCGGAAAGAATCTGATGTATTGGATGCTTTGTCGAATAGTGTAGATATGGCATTGAACACCAGTTCACCAAATACACCGATTTCAGAAAAGGTATTCAATTTGAATATGGAAATTCTCGAAGATCTCAAGGAAATTAAGAAGATCAAGGATTGGTATGAGAGAACCAATAAGGCAATGCATCATTATCAAGATGTAAAAATTCGAAATATCTACGCTGTGGATATTGTGGATTATAACAGTAGATTTTTGAAAGATTCTCCTAATATTAAAGAGGTATGGCACGGTTCAGGACAATCAAATATTCTCTCAATTTTGAAAAGTGGATTATTTTGTAGTCCCCCAAGCACTGCCGCAATTGCTGGCAAGATGTTCGGAAACGGAATTTACGGATCAGAAACAGCATCAAAATCCCTAGGTTATACCATGGGGAGATGGGGTCAAGGTAAGGGAGATTCTGGTTGGCTTTTTATATGCGACTTTGCCATGGGAAATCCACATTATCCAAGACATAGCCTGAGCAATATTCCAGCGGGTTATGACTCCTGTTGGGCGTTGCCAAAAAATACAAGTTTGTTAAACGATGAACTGATCGTTTATGATGAAAAAAGAGTGAAGATAAAATATCTATTAGAAGTAAATTAAATATGAAACGTATAACATTAACAACAGCAATCCTAATGGCCATTAAAGCCTTTGGCAACCTAAAATTTTCGATCCATAATATCACAACATGGATTAGAGATGAAGTGAATAACGGAAATTTTGAGGTATATTATTTGGGCGACACAATTCCCCACAGTGAAGTAAAGGAAACCTTTGAAGAAATCGTGGATTGTGGTCTATTGGATGATTATTCCAAGGGATACGAAAATGGTTATCGTGTATATTCCAAACAGAACGATGAGGATCAGGGAGATGCCAATACACCACAAGCATATACACCACAAACAACTATTCCCACAGATGTCCAATTAATCATCTATAATTACATGAAAAATAATGGACCTGTTACGATGAAGCAAATTCAATCTCGTCTCAAGGGTCATCCTTACACATGTGCTGAAATTGCGGACTTTCTTGATAAAATAAAATTGATCGATCCAGTTTCAAAGATTTTGCCGATCAGTAAAATGATGACCGCAAAGATCTGATAAAACACTAGGATATAATCAGGCATGATTACTAAGATAAATGAGGATTTGAAACAGGCAATGCGTGACAAGGATGTTAATAAGCTTAATGTCCTCCGCGCTCTCAAGAATGAGATTACAAACACTTCCTTGAGAAAGGGTAGTGTTAATGAGCCAGTCACGGATATTGAGATTACGAATTTGATTCGTAAGGAAGTCTCGAAGCGTCAGGACTCGATCAGTTCATTTATCAATGCAAAGCGTGATGATTTGATTTTGAAGGAAACCAATGAAATCGAGATTCTTAATCAATATCTGCCAACGCCTTTGACATTTGGAGAATTGGATGAATTGATTGATCAGGCTATCAATGAAACCATGGCAATTACCAAAAAGGATATGGGTAGAGTCATTAAAAGGGTTCAGGAATTGGTTGAGGGTCGTATGGATAATTCCACCATTTCGAAACGAATCGGTGAAAGACTCTCTTGACTATCCCGCGAATTGAGGTAAAATCTAGACATGATCAAGAAAACGTTGGCGGTTTCGCAGAGTTGTGGGCCTTGCTCCATGCTAAAATCCAAATTGAAGAAGTTGGGACTTGAGGTGGATATTAAGGACTTTTCGGTGGATGAAGATAAAGAATTCTTCATTAAACACCAGATTAAATCTGTTCCAAGATTAGTGGTGGAGGATAATGGTGGGGTGACAATCATTCAAGGAATGGATGATATTATTGAAAAGATTAAAGAAAATGTTTAAGATACTGAAGTATAAGTGGGATGATAGGGATAATCACTTCTGGGGTAGTGATTTTCACAATTATCACGACCCCAATTGGGATGTTCCGATTTGGAAAGCTCGTGGATACTCTTCAAAAGAAGAGTCTTTCAACGACGTTCGTGAAAAGGTGAACAAGAGGGTTGGAGAAAATCAATACCTTTGGATGTTAGGGGATAGTTTCCTATCGGCTACTGATGGGGAGGTTATTGGTTGGTGGAATACGATCAAGTGTCAGAATATCATGATGCTTTTCGGTAATCATGAATCTCAAATGTATCGTCTTTACAAGAAAGAATTGTTCAATCAATTTGGAAGAGACGATATTGAAGTATATCCTCTAAGAATGGGAAATGTGGTTTTTCTTGGAAATCATCAAGAAATCTGGATAGGGAAACAACAGATCATCATGAACCATTTCCCCCTAAGAATTTGGCACGGGGATGCGAAGTCATCTTGGATGTTATCAGGACACTCCCATCTACAAGATGCTGGTCGTAGGCCGGAATGCCCAGTGCAAAAGGGATTGGATTGTGGATGGGATATTAGAAATGATATTTGGTCTTTTAGTGAAATTGCTGATGTCATGTCCACCAAAGACGTAGCGATTTTGGATCATAACAGATCCCATTGATTTTATGACAGAGGAAGAATACAAAATGTATGACGAACAAATGGAATTTTTGAAGTCTCGTTTGAATAAGCGAAACGACAGGATTGCGTTTTACGAAAAGAGGTTGGATGAATTGAAAATGTTGGGAGACCATGACGAAATAGATCGATGCATTCCAGAGCTTGACAAACTGCTCAAAGAGTGTAAAATGGATCAAGAGTTGAAGGAAGACATCGTGAACATGCTGGAAGTTGAACACTTTCTCGAATTTGGAAACGGTAGAACATTCGACGTAGAATACAATAATTGATATGAAAACACAGACAATGAAAGCTAAACAAATGAAGAATAATCGCAAGAACAAGCGTTGGATGAGAAGTCGGGATCAACTCAAGCATCCGAAGATTTATAATGTGCAGATGATCCGTAATAAAGACGGTAGTTTCCACATTCTAGGTGGTGGTGCCACGGTGCAAATTCGAAAGAATCAACATTCATCTGAATGGTGTAATGTGGATGTTCGTGATTTGGCTTGTGAAATGCGCAATAGTCCAATCAGAACATTCTAAAAATCTTATCTTCACAGGGTAAGTTCATCGTTGATGTCATAGCTAACGAGCAAACACTCCCAGAAATGCCACTTGTCTGGATAAAGGGGTGCCGTAAAAGTCGGTGAGTGGTTCCATTTTATAATTTTTCAGGGTTTCGGTCACCTGAAATAAAAGAAAAGACCGTCCAATTTCAATAATTATGAATTTTTTGATCAGAAAAGCAGGAGATTCCGCGAGTAAACACCCAGAGGGGTCTTTGGAGATTATTCCACATACAATGGAAGAGGCGTTTCAAATGGGTCTTCTCTTTAAAGAATTTCAGAATAATGATTTAGAAATCACTAGGGGTAGTCATGATATGATAAGAATCTTAATACCCTTGGAAAAGGCTAAACTTCGATTAATTCAATAAAAATAATAAAACACTAGAATACAATAAACTTATGAACATCGCAAAAGGACTTAAAGAGAAGAACAGAATCAGTGGCAAAATCGCCAAACTACAAAATCAGATTAATCTGGTTAATCGATTTGAGGATGGTAAAAAGCAAGATTTCAATAGTCGAGAACTTTTGACCCAACTTCAGGAAGAATGGGCGCACTTGATCAATCTCAAGAATAAGATTGCCGCCGCTAATATTGGCATTGCTGATAAACTCATCAAGTTGACCGAAGCAAAAGCAGAATTGCAATTCTGGAATACATTTACAAATGCTGGTCAAGATGTTGAGGTATCCACCAAATCGATTTATAAGAATCGTGAGTATGTTGAAGTCGAAGTTAAAACATATTCGAGTATTACCTCAAAAGAAATTTTCGACAATCGTGAGCGTGTACAAAAACTAATCGAAGACCTTCAGGATGAGATTGACGATTACAACGCCAAGACTCAGATTTAAAAAACTTTGATAGAGAAGGATGTTGGCTTAGAAGTAGCCATCATTTAAAGAGTAGTGACATTGCTATCTCGCGCCAAATGCTAACTAAGGTGATAAGAGTCTATGTTAGTGATGTGCTGATAGGTAAACAATAGTCGTCGTAGGGATGGACAGCCCAACCACTAGGGAACATAGGATAGTGGCGACAAGTAGGTTCCTAAGCCTCAAGCTTTTGGTGTAATAACACACTTCTCTTTCAAAAAATTTCCCGGTTTCAAATGGATAAGATTTGAACACTACCTCTCGGGTTCGCCCGAAATCAATGAATAGATAATGTTAAAGTTAATGAAATGAATATATTTCAAAAACTTAGTTATCAAAACTTTGTGTCTTGGGAGTTAGTTATCAAACTTCAAATCTTAGCTTGTTCAATGATTTGAAGTTTGAAACCGGGTATTCTTTTTATTATGAATACTGCAAATATAGTTAAAACTAGCAAGACATCGAGATTTGTCTCTTATAGAGATAAGAATTTTATATATGAAACCGATCAAGGATTTCAATTCAATATTCCACTTGAAGATATTTCTGGAGCAACCTTGTTATCAGAAGACAAAACCATTTTCTTCATGCGATGGATTAGGAAGCAAGTTGAATTGATGAAACACTACAATACAATTTGAGTATGAATTCGATATTTCTATTAGAACCGACACGCAGCAAATTTGGTATCTGGGCATTTGATGATCCCTCTAGGGGTCTTGTTGGAGAACCTTTTGTTGGAGAAACTAATACTTTGATTGATCAGATGGCAATCGAATCGGGGTATGAAATTATTGAGGGTGTTCAAATTCCCTTGGCATTTTCTCTAGAGGAATATCCCGGATGGCAAACCGAATTGCAGTTATTGGTGACAAGTCCCACAGGTTCTACATATTACTCCCCGGAGTATCACCTAGATCCTTGGCTCTGTCCAGCCTTTTTCAAGTATTTTCCCAAAGCACCTGAACGCTTCTATGCTTCGGTAATTAAAAAGTCATGAAATTCCCCACATTATACAAACGAACATCCACAGGGGCCATTCAAGAATGGACAATTGAGGTAATTGGCAATACTTTTGTCACGAAATCTGGTCAAGTTGGGGGTGTGATTAAAGAGAGCAAACCCACCACATGTATTGGGAAGAACATTGGTAAGGCGAATGAATCAAGTCCCGAACAACAGGCTCTTATAGAGGCACAAGCGAAATTTGACAAGCAACTTAAATCGAAGTATAAGTTGGATGTCGATGATATCGATACACAGACTTTTATAAGTCCAACCTTGGCAAGTCCTCTAAAGGCTAGGAAAAAACCTATCGTATTCCCAGCATTTGTTCAAATCAAATATAATGGGGTTTGTTGCATCATCGATAATGAGTTTGGTTCACGTAGTCGTAATGGTGAGATCTTTTACAATATTAAACACATAAATAAGGAATTAGAATCTTTTTTTGAAAAAAATCCTGATGTTGTTCTTCATGGTGAACTTTATAATTACGACCTAAGAAGAAATTTAAACCGTCTTGTTGAACTCGTCGCTGTTACTAGAAAGGAAAAGGATTTGACACCTGAATTGATTTCTGAGTCTAAGAGAATTGTTCAATTTTGGGTTTATGATGGATATATCAAGGGTAAGGAATCTGAACCATATAAGAAAAGGATTGTGGATATACAATCTTTAATTAGAGGAATGCGATACATATTTATTGCACCAACTCACGTTGTTAAAAACGAAGAAGATATCAAAAAACATTTCGATGCTGCTTTGGAAGATGGACAAGAGGGTGTTATTGTAAAAATGATCAAGATGCCCTATCTTCATAAAAAAAACACGGACATTATCAAATACAAAGAAAAGGATTCTGCGGAATATAAAGTTGTAAGATTTATTGAAGGCAACGGTAATTGGACAGGATGTGCTAAAAAGGCGACTTGTTTGCTTGAAAATGGAGAAACATTTGAGAGTAATATTTATGGTGATATGCCTTTTCTAAAGTATGTCTTGGAAAATCAAGACGAATACCTGAACAAGATATACACAGTGGATTTTCAATGTCTATCAGAATATGATGTTCCCCAATTGCCTTGGGTCGATATAACTCTTCCGAGAGATTATGAATAAACTTCTCAAAAATATCTGTCATTGTTTCAATCTAAAAGAAACTCATTTTGATGGGGAATGGGCATCGTTTGATGCGATAGATTATTATACCTTATCACAGGCATGTGGATCGGGTTGTAAATTGATAATCACCAACAATACACAAAAGATAATCACAGTATTGTCAGAATATTGGAATCTCATGTGCTTCGGGAAGGTTTCAAAGCATGGTGAGATTGTTCTTTTAGGAATAACAGGGTTTCCGAATAATGATGTGTGTGTTAGATATTTGAAAGATATTTCAGAGGGGGCTAGAAAGAAAAAAATCGAAAACAATTATGTCTTTGTCGAATGGTAAAACACTAGAATAATATAAATACATGAAAACATTTTATAGAGTGTGTAACGATGGATCATCCCAAGGACTTTGGTATGATTATGCGGGAGAATTTACTGGATTGATTCATGGAAGATTTAATTTTTGTAAAAACAATGAATTGAAGATGGATTTTGATCCCGAAATCGTTGGTTGGTTGTCCGCTGTCGAAAATTTGGATGATTTGTATCAATGGTTTACTGTTGATGACATTAAAAGACTTCAGGAATTTGGTTGGTTTATTCACGAATATGAAAGTTCTAAATGGTCCTTTTATGAAAGGTTCCAACATTCCATCATTAGTCAAGCACACAGCAAACCAACAAAAAGAATTATTTTACTATGAAACTAAAAACAAAAGAAGATATTCCATCCGATTGGAAGGTTCTGACCGTAAGAAAGAAAACATCGGTGAGGATTCGTCCTTGTAATGGAGTTGAGCGATTTAAGGTATCATGGGCAGACCATGATCTTGTAAGTGATCCAGAAACCGATTTGATTGTTATTGCTAATGATGGATCAGAGTATCCACACAAGTCTGATATTTTCTTTGTAGCTTATCAACCGTTACCCCGTGGTCCCGGTGGAGCAAAACATTGGGATGTGTGGGATTATGAATATATTAAAAGTGCTACTAATCAAATCGTAGAAATTCCAGAAGGAACTGAACCATTTGAAGTAGAAACTCTTGAAGGAATTGTTGGTGATGTTGCCTATCCTGATTATGTTGTAATTGGAGTTAAGGGAGAGCTATATGTCAACACGAGGGAATCGGTTGAAAAGAATCTGGAGATCATCGGTTAAACACTGGTTTATATTAACGATATGGAATATATCGAAGGTGAAGGATTTAGACTTACAGAGGGTGACAGTTGGAAAACCGAATCAATCGTTTTGCAATTCGTAAATCCCCAAGGGGCTTGGATGGATGAAGTTTCTATTATTAAAAATAGCTCACTCACCAATAATGATATTCTAGACATGATTTCTAAATATGTCCCACATAATCAACCATATAGAATTTTAAAGAGAGAATCTGTTGAGACAATTGCAAAAATTCTCGATTAAACACTATAATATAGTAACAACATGATATACGCTTACATTACTGGTGGTGGCACCAAATGGATTTATGATAGCCTTAAGAATGGGGGTGCATCCGAATGGTTCCTAGGTGCTAGAGTTCCTTATTCGAAGAAGGACTTCAATGAAATTCTTGGAAGTGAGCCATTTGATGGAAAATATGTTTCTGAAAGAACAGCCGCGCAATTGTCTGTGGCAGCATGGAAACATGCTGAAGAATTGTGTAGAGGTGAATTTTTTCATGCGACGGGATTGGGAGTCACGGCAAAGCTGAAGGCTAAAGGACAAAGAAAGGGTCGGGAAAATAAAATCATCATAGCGGTCACGAAAAATAGTGGAGATTATTTGAGAACATACATCGGGGAGCATATTCTTCCATCGTGGATGCCGAGAAAGCTACAAGAGATCCTGTGTTCATATCATATCAAGAATTTTCTCAATGG
>Ga0181555_1000250_pt1 | contig 53040 bp, 42 predicted proteins | sample 011ome_15_FD_145601 | JGI IMG/M metagenome (GOLD analysis project Ga0181555, IMG submission 145601) | Coastal salt marsh microbial communities from the Groves Creek Marsh, Skidaway Island, Georgia - 011504AT metaG (spades assembly) | ecosystem: Environmental > Aquatic > Marine > Intertidal zone...
CTTTTAATTTAGCATCTTTTATTTCTTTCTTTTTCTCTTTTTCTTTCTCTTTTTCTTTCTCTTTTTCTTTCTCTTTTTCTTTCTCTTTTTCTTTCTCTTTTTCTTTCTCTTTTTCTTTCTCTTTTTCTTTCTCTCTATCTTCAATTATTTCTTCTTTTTCATTATCAGAATCTAATGAAGAATCCGATAATTCTTTATCAAATGATTTATCAAAATCAAAAATTTTTTCATCATCTGTTTTATTTCCTCCAAACATTTTAATTACTTCTTTATACATTTTTCTTTCTTTTTTTGTTAATTTATTACCGCCAAAAAAATCCATATTTTCTCTTTTCTGTATTGGTTCTTGTTGTCTTATATCTCTTAATTGATTTATTTCTAAATTTGCATTTTCTAATTCATTTCGTAAATCTTCTATTTCTTGTTTGTAATTATTTTCTTCAGGATTTTTTGCTCTTGCTTTTATTAAATCATTCATTTGTTCTTCTAAATCTTTTTTATTTTTTTCTAGTTCTTTAATTCTTTCGTCTTTTATTTTATCATCTAATTCTTGGTTTTCTTTACTTGTTTTTTTAAACTCATTTAATTCTTCTATATGATCCTTTGTAATTTTTTTACTATTTATTTTTTCATCTTTTAATTGTTTTTGTAATCTTTCATTATCATCGGTCATTCTTTTTTTAAAATCTTTTAAATCAGCTGATAAATTTTCAGAAGTTTCACTATTTGAATCAGAATCATTACTACTATAATTAGATTCCATATCTGAATTACTTTTATTTTTAATTTCAGCAATTTTAACTTTTAATTTACTTACAAATGATTTTAAATCTTCATCTGTACTAGATTTAATATTATCATTAATACGTTCTAATTCCGAATTATATAAATCTAATTCTTCATCAGAAATTCCCGATGTTTGAGTACTTAATAAATTTAATTTTTTTTCTAATTCTAATAAACTTTGTTTATAGGAATCAAAATTTAGTTTCTCATTTTCTGAAGTATCTGTAGGTATGACACTAATATATGTACGTAATTTATTTCGTATATGTTCTAATTGTTTAGTTAGTAATGCTGGATTTTTAGAAACTTGATTAGAATCAATTAAAGCCAAATAAGTATTTATTAAATCTTCAAAATTTTTTTTATTTTCATTAATGATTTTTTTTATTTTAGTTAAATTGCCGTAAAATCTTTTATAAAGAATTACATTATATTTTGCATTTTTATTAGTTTTTAAAATACTTATATCTTCTGTTAATAATTTTAATTCTTTCAAATATTTATTTCTTTTTTTTGTTGTTAATTCATGTCTTAATTTTTTTTCAATATTATCTTTATCTCTAACTAATCCAATATATATTAAATTTTTTAACATTTCATTTATTAAATATTCTCTTATTGGATCTGGCTCTTGAATTTCCATTATTTATTATACTCTATCTAAATTAAATATAACTTTTTCTAATAATTAATTGCTACAATTGATGTAAAAATCCATACAACAAATGTATATCTATTAACTAAATTAATAACCTCTCTTTTTTTTTTAAAATCATAATCTATTTTATTATCTTGTTTAGGTTTTAAAACAAGTGGTATTAATGAAAATATAATTAAAAATAAACTATGTATAAATATTCTACCATTTCTTTTAAAATCTCCTCCTGGAATTAAATAAAAGTAATATAACGAATTTGCTAAAAATGAAAAACCTGTATTACCATACATTACATCATTTGTTCCATATTTATAAGTTATATTTACAATCATTACAATAATAAAAATTAATAATAAATATATAAATGAGTATAATATAATTGCATTTTCAAAAGTATTAATATTATTATTATTAATAGTCCAATTAACAATTGTTAATGTAATTATTCTAATTATAAATGTTAATATAATAAATAAAATTTTATCCTCTTTAGTAATATTTAGTGTTTTTATAGGATCAACTACATTATCTATTTCATTTAAAATATCTTTATATTTTGATATTTTTGTTTCTTCTTTATCAGTTTTATTATTTAAAATATTTTCTATTTTTCTTGAATATTTATCTAAATAATCATTACTATCATCTATTGTATTATCTGTATTTATAGCACCACCTACTTTTTCATTATTATTAAGAAATGAAGTTGTTATATCTTCTATTAATTCATCTTTATTATCAGTATCAGAATATTTATTAGTTTTATCTTTTAAAATTCTTAAAACTCTATCACTAATTAATTTTAATTTTTCTTTTTTTGCAGAATTATAATTAGGTGTATCTAAATTTATTTTAGCTAATTGATCTGTTAAATTAACAATTTTTTTATACAATTTATCATTACTATCTTTATTATCTTTTATTTTTTTTAAAGTATACATAAATCTTCTTAAACCTTCTTTATCATTTAATGAATTAATAAATTTTTGATAATATATATATCTTCTTGGACTTATATTTCTTATAAATTTATCATCCAATAATCCACTTAAAATATTTATGCTTTTTTTTACAGTAGCATCTTCTGGTTCTAAATCTGATGTTCTAGACATATAAATATCCCACATTGAATAATTTACTCCTCTTTTATGTAATAATAAAAAAAAAATTAAAAGTTATTTGCTGTTATAAATAAACTATAAATAATTGAAATAATTAGTAACATACCAATAAGAAATATAATGAATTTTGAATATGATGTGTCTAAATAAAAATGTAATATTTTTAATATTACAAAAAATATTACTATCCAAATTATTGTTATTATTATTAATATTACATTTATATTATTATTATTATACGGTTGCCAATCAGTTTCCAAATTTGATATTGAATTAAAGAGTTTTAATAAATTAGAACATTTCACAGATTTATTATCATTATCACAATTATAATTACTATCGTCTGTATTATCAAAAATTATATTATTTTTTTCAATTATTTTTGAAAAATATTTCATATTATCTTCATTACTATTTTTTTTATTATATTGAAATGGAAAATAAACTACTGGCAAACTATTTAATGGTAATAAATTAACATTATCTATATTCTCTAAATAATTTTGACAATTATTTGTATTTCCAATTAAATATATATTTTTCATTATTATTATATTCTTCTATTATTATTATCTAATATAATTAATTAAAATTATACTAATTATATATACTATTAATAATATTAATAAAGATTTATTAACATCACCTATATTATTATTTATTTCTATTGATTTATTTTTATCGTATTTAATATTATTATTATTATTATTATTATTATTATTATTATTATCTATTGTATTTTTAATTATATCATAATATTTTATATTTTCATTATATATTTTATAATTTGTAAATAAATCTCTTTTAATATTTATTTTAATACTATTTAATTTATTATCTGTATCTATCATACTGTTATCATTTAAAGTTTTTAATATTCTTTCATATATAATTCTTAATCCAATATCATCATCATCATTTAATTTATTGTAATTATATTGAATTTTATTTAATATATTAACTATATAATCATTTTCATAATTTACTGTTTTTATATTTAAATTTGTTAAATAATTTAAAAATTCATCATTTTGTTTATATTTACTATATTCATCTTCAAATTTTTTAATGTTATGTATATTTTCTATTAAATCTTTTTTAATATTGTTTATATCTAATTTATAAGTATTTAAATTACATTCATTTGTTAATGTAAATTCTTTATCACATACATATTTTCTTAAATTATTATAATTTGTATTATTTAATTCTATTATTTTTAATAAATTTTCTATATTTTTATGATATATATTATTATTTTCTTCTTTTTCAAAATAAGGTACTATTATATCTTTAGTATATATATTATTATCATTTATATTATTATAGTTATTAATTATATAATTATTTAATATATTTTTAAAATTATTATCTTTTAATTTAAAATTTTTATTAATTTCATCAAAAAATATTGTTATTTCTTTTACTATATTATTTATATATACTATAATATTATTTTTTAAATTTTGTGATATATAATTTGTTTTATTTTTATCTATTATATTCGGTTTATTAATCATTTTATTATATAATTGACCTAATTCAATTATATTTTCATCTGCATTCAGTAATTTTGATAATAAATATATATTTTTTATTAATAATTCTATATATCTATTTACAATATTATTAACTATTTTATTATATTTTTTTAAACTAATATGATTTTCATATTCATTTACAATATATGAATTAATATTTTTTTCATTAACAATATATTCAGCTCTTGAACTATTTTCTTCTAATACTATTGAATTATATAACGATGTATATATAATATTTTTTAAATTTCTTTTAACAAATTCTATTCGTAATTTAAATTTATTATATATATTATTTTTATTTATTATTTCATATATTATATAATCTGATATATTTTTAATATCTATATCATTTGTTTTAATATATATTTCTCTTAATAATTTATTAAATATTTCATCATCTTTTAATCTATAATAATTATCATTTAATTTTAAATAATATGAATAGTAATTATTATTAGTTATATTATTTTTTTTAACAATATTTAACCATTCATATGATCTTATATTTAATTTCTTTCCACTATTTACATTATTTAATATATCACCAGTATTTAATTCAAAATTTGTTTCGGATATATTTCCTTTTATATTAACAAATTCAATATTATCACTAAAATTAATATTATCAAATAATAATAAATTTTTAATTATTTTTTTTATATTTACATAATTTAATAAATTACAATTATTAATATCTTCATCTCTACCAAAAAATATATTCGTCGAAGTACAATCATTTCTAATTATACAACTATCAAACATGAATTCTTCGTAATTATTTTCATTATCAGAACATTTTATATTATTATTTTTGATATTATTAACGTCTGGTAATTTTTTCCAATCAATTATAGTATTTATATTATTATAATTATTTAATAAATTAAAATATAATATATTACTTAATATCACTTGTATTATATTATTTCTAACATTTTTACATATAGTAAATTTTTTATTCAAATATTTATAATATTCTTCCTCTAAAAGAATATTAAAAGAATTATTTATATTATTTAAATTATTTTTATATATTTCAATAGGACTTTTTAATATATATTTGTTTATTAAAGTATTATATTCAATTGTACTATTTATTATAAATAAAAATATAAATAATGAAATTAATGGTATTAGTATATAATATTTAATTCTTTTATGTAAATATTCTAAATTAAATTTTTTCAATATTAATAGTATTATTGTTAATATAACTAAAAATATTATTAATATAAATATTAAACCTGATAAATTTTTTCGAAATATAGTTTTTTTATTATATGTTATTTTTTTTTCATTATTTATATTCTTCTCTAAATTATTGTTATTTTTAATTTCTTTTACTAAATTATCTATTTCTAAAATTATTTTTTGTAATATTATACTAGCAATATAATCAATATCATTATTTGGAAATTTTTCTTTTAATTCTATTTTAATTTTTTTTATTAATTCTAATTCCAACTCTTTTATTTTATTGTAATCTGTTTTTTTTACTAATTCATTATCATATAAATTTTTTATATATAAAATAATAATATTATTAATTAAGTATTTTAATTTATTTTCATCTAAATTTTTATTTAAATCAATTATACTTTTATATATATTTTCTTTATTATCATATGGTATATCATCTATATTATTTAATGAAGTAGGTAATATTTTTTTATTATTTTCTGTTTCTTTTAATGTATTATCTTTTTTTACAACTGCTGCTATTTTATTTATATATTTTTCATGTTCTTTGAATCCTATTACTTTATTTAAATAATATGATATTATATCGTTATTTTTATCATCGTCATCATTATCATCGTTATTTATTATAAAATCATCATTATAATAATTATATAATAATATATAATTTGTTATATAATATATTATTACAATATATACAAGTCCATATATACAAAAAATTATTAACTCATTAATATTATTAATATCATCTTTAATTTCAAAATTAGGTACTTTATATTTAAAATATATTATTATTGATTTTAATATTATTAATCCAATAAATGTATATATAAATGGTAACATTCTATTTATATTACCACTACTATCAAATAAACTGATATCAATTCTATTTTTTAATTCTTTTAAGTTATAGAATATTAATACAATAGGATATAATACAGTTACTACACATATTGATAATATAATTAAGATATATATTTTATGATGTATTTTATAATTATTAAATTCGTTTAAATTTATATTACAAAATATATTATATATTATTATCGAAAATATTAATGATATTATACATGTAAAAAATATTGATATTATTAATAATAATCTAAAATAATTTTTTTTATTTTTTTCTGTATTTGATATTTCGATATCATTTTCATTTAATGCAATATGAAATCTACTTGTTTCTCTTTCAATATATTCATTATTACATATATTTTGTAAAATTTTTCCATAATCAAATAATTTATTATATTTATATATAAAATATGTTAATCTAAAAATTTCTTCAAATATTAATATAAATGATATTAAATATATAATAACACTAAGTGTTTTAAGCATTTATTATAATTCTTTACTAAATTAAAATATAAAAAAAACATTTATTTTATACTCGCTATCCAAATATATGATATTATATATATTAATAATAATATTGTTGCTGTTAGTGATGTTTTTTCAGCATCACGTTTTGATATTTTTGAATTATTTATATTTATATTAAAAGATCTTTCTACTATATTTTCTATTTCTTCTTCTTCTTTATTATTGTTATATATGTAAGTATAATGTTCTTTATATTCAGAAATATATTCATTAAATTTATCTTCGTAATTTAATTTTTTTAAGAATTTATTATAATTTAATTTTAATAAATCAGAATTTTTAAGTTCATTAAATATTTCTTTTTGTAAAATTAATATATTATTAATTAATTCTTTAGTTTTATCATTTAATTTTGTATTTATTTTTAATTTATTTTTTTCCATATATTTTATATAAATTTCTATTTTATTATCAATACCCATTACATTTTTAATATTATCTTTTGTTATATTATCAGCATTTATTACTACATTTTTTTTAAATGTTTTGATTTCTGATATAACAGTATTTAAATAATATTTATTTTCTTTATTTTTATTATTAAATTCAATCATTTTTTCAATTATTTCTTCATTTAATGATAAATCTAATAAATTATCATCATCATATATTATTAATTCGGTTAATTGATCATTATTTATAGTTTTATCTAATATTAATTTTAATTTATTTAGTGTTGCAACATATTCAACTTTAATATCATTCATATTATTTTTATCTTCATTAGATTTATATATGCCTTCTATATTTTTAATTAATGCATCTAAATGTAATTCACCATATAAATTATAAACTTTTAATATTAAATAATTATTTAAATAAAATGATAATAAAATATCATTTATTAATATATCTAATTTATTATAATATTCTATATTATCATCATTTATTATTATATTTTCAACATTTTTAATATTTTTTTCTATAGGACAATTTAATTTATTTATTAAAACAATTTCTTTATTTAAATAATTATCTTGTTCATTTAAAGAATTATAATTATCAATTATATATTTTGATATTTTATTTTTATTTTCATTTACATATTTTATATCATTATTTCCATTAACTTTTTTATTAAATTCTTTTAATTCATTATTTATGTTATCAAATAATATTGTAATATCATTTTTAAATATATTTATAAATCTAAACATATTTTGCGTGTTTTTGTTATTATTTGTTGTATCACTTTTGTATATTTTTATTAATTCATTGTCATCTATATTACAATCTTCATTTTTACATAAATTTAAATAATATGATTTTTGAGTTTTAATTATAAATTCTATGTAATAATCTATAATTGTTTCTATCTTATTTATTAATTCATTTGATATTGTATTATTATTATCTAATATATTTTGTATTCTTTTTCTTATTATTTTTGATAAAATACTATTATTCATTAATTCTTCATATTTAGAATCATTTAAAATATTTAATAATTCATCTATATTATTTAAATCTATATTTTTTTCATTTATTTCGTTTATAAATTCATTTTTTAATATTATTATATAACTTTTGTCATCAGGATTTATTGCATATAATTTTTTTATTTCATCTAAATTTAATTTAGGATCAGTATTTTTTATTGAAATTGTATTATTAATATTATGATTATTATTTATGTCTAATTTACTATTACCTAAATAATTTTTATTATTTTTAATATTTTCTATTGCTTTTAATATTTTATATTTTAATATATCTTTATAATAATAATATTTTACATCTGATACTTTATATTCTTTTAATTCATTTGCTATTGGACTATATAAGAATATTTTTCTTATTATATAATATAATAAATATGTATTAATTGTATTACATTGTTTATTAACATTTTTACAATATTCATTTAATTTAAAAATGTCATTTTTCTTATATTTATTATTTAAATAATATTTTATATCATATTCTTTTATATTTTTATAATCTATTACTGATTCTTCAACATTTCTAAATGTAAAATGAAATTCAGGTGTTATATTTAATTCATTTATAAATGCTGTGTCATTTGTTATATTTTTAACTGGTTTATAATAAGTTCCACCAACTTTAATATAATGATTTGAATTTAAATTATTAATATTAAAATTTTTCCATTCATTTTTTGTAAATTCTCTTTTAATTGATAAACTATTTGATAATTCCTCATTTATTAATTCTATACCATTTTTAATATCATTTGCTCTTTGCCATTTTAAACCATTTATACTATTACTATCGCTATCTAAAGATAAAAAATCACTAAATATTTCATTATAAAGTACTAATAATATTGCATTGGCTGTATTTTTTTCGATACTTTTCAAATATGTATAATCTAATTTATCATTATTTATTAAATTTTTAAAATTATTATTTATTTGTTCTAATTCTCTTTTATAAATTATTAATGGTTTTATTATTATATTTTCATTTAAATTACTATTAAAATTTATTGTTGAATTTATTATTATATATATTACTAATATTATACACAATGGTATAAATATTAAATTATATAATATATTTACTTCATAATTTTTATACAATAAATTATCACAATCTTTTATTTTATATAATATACAATCTAATAAATTTTTCAAAGTGAAATTTTTATCTTTATATAATTTATTTAATCCTTTTAATCTATTTATAAAAAATAACACTAATAATATTATTAATATTATTTGTATAATATATATATATAGATTAATGTTATTTAAATCAATGTTTTCTATATTTTTTTTATAATATTTTAATCCAAATATTTCAATTATATAATCTGATATAATATTTTTTTTTTCATCAAATATATCATCATTATTATATTTTTTTAATATTAATTCTTTCTTATCTTCTATACTTTTTATATTTTCATATTTATAATTTATTTTTACTATATTATTTTTATAAAAATATATTATTTTTTTTGTATAATGCGCTACACCCATAAAAAATCCTATTAATGTTATTATAAATATATTACCATAACTATATTGTCTGAAATTATTATATACATTAAAACGTATTATTAATATTATGGCACATAATATCGCAAATCCATATAATATTTTTTTCATTATATTTTCAAAATTATTTATATTCCAATTATTATTCTTATCAAAATATGTACCTATATATATCGGAATATAACTTATTGATATAACACATGTTAATAATATTAATATATTGCATAAAAATTTAAATTCATTTGAATTATCTAAATTTATATTTTTTATTTCATCTATTATCTTGTATAATATATATGTTGTTATTACACTAAATGTTATTGCAAATATTAAAAATATTATTAATATTATTAAATAATTGCTTTTACTATCTTTATCATTATATTGTAAATAATTTAATATATTATTATATATTTGATATCTACTTGTCTCATATTCTATATTATCATTATTACATCTTTTTTTTAAATTTTCTCCATATTTTTCTAATTTTACATAATTATATGAAAAATTACTTATAGATATTAATTCTAAAAATATATATATTGTTATTATTCCAAATATTATAAAATATATTATTTTTTTAGTTATATTTTCTATTAAAGCAATATTTTCTGCATTTAACATCTCCCTTATTAGAACATAATATAAAAATAACTATCTTTATTATATACTATATATTAACTTATCTATAGGACAAGACTTGCTATACCAATCGTATATCTTTTTATTATTATTATCAATTTCATCATATTTTTCACTAAATTTTTTATTAATAACTTCATCTATTATATTTTTAATATCATATATTGATTTTTCAAAATATATTGTTGTTCTTATTAATCTAAATAATTCCTTTATATTATATTTTTTTAAACTTTCATATTCTTCTTTATAATTTTCATTATTTATTATTTTTTCTTTCAATTTATTTATATCTACTTCATTAATATTGATATTAAATCTTATAAATGTATTATTAAACTCAATATGATCTAAATCATTTAATATTAATTTAATTTCTTTATGACTTTTATTAAAATATTCTGCTGTTTTTATTAATGCAATTTCATGTTTAAGATAATTATAATTAAAACATTCTATACATATTTTTTTTCCCCAATTATAAAATTTTTCTTTATTCTTAATTATATCACAATTATAACATTTACTATTCATATTATATTTTTAATTAAATTTATATAAAATATATAATTCTATTTTTATATTATATTAAAAAAAGTACATTTCATATAAAAATTAAAATTTTTTTTTAAACTTTTTAAAAATTTATAAAAATAATGAAATGTACTTTTTTATAGAAAATTTTTCATTTTAATTTAAACCAAAATAATAATAAAAATATTATTATCGCTATTAATACTGTAATTATATATATTTGTTTATTTATTATAATATATAATATATGAAATATTATTAATACGAATAATATATATAAAATTAATAATATATATATCATTCCATTATTATTTATTTTATCTGATATTTCGTTTTTAATTTTATTTAAATCAAATAATAAATCCTTATTTTCATTATAGTATTTTATATAATCAATATTATCAATATCTTCTATTTTTTCGCCACTATTTAATAATTGTGTTCTTATTAAATCATTTATTCTTGTATTATCTGATATCTCATTCAAATATATTTTTTGATCATCAAGTATTATATATATATTATCAAAATATTCCTTAAAATAAAATGGAGATATTTCATCTAAATTTAAATATTTTACAAAATCTAATTTTTTATAACCTTGCATTTTAAGATAATTTAATTCATTTTTATTACTTGTATCATATATTTGTGATATATTTGATTCTAAATATTTATCGAATGTTTTATTATTTTCTATTTTATTTATTTTAAATTTTAATATTTCATTTTTAATATTATTATTTTCATCTAAATACATTAAAGAATTTAATATTTTATAAATTAATCGATATTTATTTAGATAATTTTCTCGTTTTTTTCTCTCATTTTCAATTATTTCATGATCTGTTGATATTTTATTACCAACATAAAAATATATTACTAAAACTATTAATAATAACAAACTTATTAATATTTTTTTAGATTTATAATTTATATATATATCTTTAATACTTAATAATAATAATATTATTATTATTATAGTTATTACTTTAAATGTTATATTATTAGTATTTACTGTATTTTCATAATTTTTATTATCTATATTATATATATATCTATATAATTTATGTCTATAAGTTTCTAATTCATATAATGATTTATTATTTAATTTATAACATTGATTATAATTTTCTTTAAAATAATCATTATTCCATTTAATTTCAATTAAATTTATTAAATTAATTGTTAAAACTATTAATAATATTAATATTAAAGTTTTTTCAATCATTATTTTTACTTAACTAATGTTATTATTATTTTTTATTAAATATTCATTTTTACAAACTGATTAAAATTTTTATCTGCCTTATTCCATCCTTTTACAAATATTAATATCAAAATACCTATAAATATAGTTGATATTATTAAATTTATTAAAAAATACCATCCTAAATTTACTATATAATTATCATCATCAAATTCTCTATTTATACTTGATATATAATCATTTAAAATTGATAGTTTAGAATTTACTTCTTTTCTTATTTGCTCCCCACTTTCTATATTTTTTGTTAGTTTTTTAATATTATTAAATTTAAAATATTGTAATGGTACTTTTCTATATTTATTTGGTATCAATGAAAAATATGTTGTATTAATATCATGTAATATTCCATTTGATATTTTTGCTTCATGTTCTGAATTTATAAAATAATTATATGCATTTAAGTGACTTAATTTTTCTTTATTTTTACCATCATATATGTGTTTTATTAAAATATAATACAATATATATTTAACTATCTTATTTTTATCAAAATCAGGATCTTCAATATATTGCATTATTTTCTCTTCTATTTCTTCATAATTATCAATCTTATCGTGTAATAATGCAGCATAACTAATATCAATATTATCTAACTTATCTTGATCTTGATTATCTTTTTTTATTTTATTTAATTCAAAATCTATTGCTATTATATGTAAATATGTTTCTAAATATTTATTATATTGTTTTATAAATATAAATTTATAAGATATAAATGATATTATTATATACATAAAACATATACCTGATGCTTGTAATAATGTCATAAATGATATTTGTTTTGCAAATGGATTCATTTTTAATGTTGTCATATTTGTTAATGCAGCAACCTTAGTCAATAATATATATATAATAAATACTATTATTACTATCATAAAAAATGCTAAATAAAGTTTAATTGACATAAATAAAAATCTCATTATCATAAATATATTAAATAATGGCTCTTTTTGAGAATTATTGGCATTTATTTCATTTCTATCTCTTATTTCTTTACATATTCTTTCTTTTTCTGAAGGTTGACCTTTGTTTGGATTTGTTTTTAACCATTCATTCCATGCGGTTTCACATTCACTTTCTATTTTTGCATTATTTTGATCTAAATCCATATCACTTAACATATCTTTATACGCTGCTGCACCATGATTTTTTGCATCTTCTGATTTCTTAAAAAAATCATTCACAATCTTTGATAATTTTATAATTGTTTGACTTGTAGTTTCTTTTGAATTAAATGATGAAAATATTGAAGGTAAATTACAATTATTTATATATGTTATATATTGTAATAATTTATATCTAAATGTTTCTCCTGTTTCTAAATTATTATGTTGTACCCTTCCTATTTCTAAAAATGTTTGATATAAAAATTTAATAATATTAAATATATGAAGAAAAATTGTAAATATACATAAAATTACTATTAATCCTAATATTATATTATATATTATCATTGTTGATTTTGTTAAGATTTCCGCATTTCCTGATTCTGTTCCTGATGGATCTAAATTTTCTGCTCTTATTTGTGACATTAATCCTGTTATTGTCTTATTTGGATCTTCATTATCATTTGTTATTTCATTATTATCATCTCTAATATTATCATTAGATGGTTTTATACCTAATGTTTCACGTATTGTATTTAATAATTCAATAATATCATTTATTATTTTTTTTATTTCATTACAATCATCTTCGTCAATTAATTTTACTGGTATACAATTATATTCATCATCACCACCGCCTGTTACTTGACTTTGTGAATCATTTGAATCCGTTTTACTAGTTTCTTGTAATGATTCAATATCATTTTGTTCTTTACATTTAATAAAAATTTTTTTATCACCTAGTAATAATAATTTATCTAATATTTCTTTATTTTCTAATAAACTTATTTTAATATAATCCTTTTTCGGATTTTTATTGATCTGTTCATATAATAAATCTTTTAATTCTTTTATATTATCATTAAATTCTTCTCTATCATCTAAATCTAGTTTTGATACAACTTTCCAATCTTCATAACTTAATTTTGTATTAAGATACTTTTCATATATTTTATTAAACTTCTCGTTGTATTCATCTAGTTTTTTAAAATTATTATTAATTTCTTTATTATTCATTTCACTTGATAATTTCTTTTTAAGTTCATCTGTTTCTTGTAAAATACTTGAATATTGTTCTGTTTTTATATTTTCTAATGTATCAAAATCCATTCTTTCTTTTTTACCACCTCCTGTCTTCCCCCTTTTTTTCCCTCTTTTATTTCCTCCATATGTATTATCTAAACAATTAGGCATTTCAATTTTTCCTCTTAATCTCTTTAAAAATACTTTATATTCTTTTTGATTATATTTAAATACAATTTCTAATGGTTTCCCTATTTCTCCTCTTGCTAATTTCATAAATTTTTTTTGTGCTTCTTCGCTATCTTTAGTACTAAATTTAATACCTACATTTCCTGTACTATCAATACTTGGCGCAAGTATTTTTCCGTTGATACTTTTAAGATATACATAATCATCAACTGTTTTAGGATTATGTTTACTAGTCCATCTTTTAATATCTTCCATTCTTCTTATATTTTCTTTATCATTTGGATCAAATGGTTTCCAAAACCAACAATGTGGTCTGGATGCTATAATTGCCAATGCTAATGGTTGGCCTACTACAGGTGATATTATATTATTTTCTATTTTAATACGATCTTTTGGAAATGAAACTTTAATACCTACATATGGTGCTTCTAATATTTCTGATGGTATTAAAGTTGGTGATGATTGAGATGACGGTGATGATGGAGATGATGGAGATGATGGAGATGATGGAGATGATGGAGATGATATATTACTACCTTGTGCCGAAACAGATAATGATGATGTTTTTCTTAATTTATCATTTAACTCAGTAATTTTAAGTTGTAATCTTTTTATTTCTTCAGCTGATGTATGTTTTTTATTTTCAGCTTCTTGCAATTGTTTATTCAACTCATCTATTTTAGTTTTATCAATTCCTTTTACTTGTAAATCATTTTGTAATCTTTTTATTATTGCTTCTTGATCTTCTGTTTTTTTCTTGTTACTTTCAATTAATAATCTTAATTTATTTTGTTCTTCATTTAATCTCTTTTGATATGATGATTCTAATTCTAATATTTTTTGATTATGTTGCTTTTCTAATTCATTATGTTTATTTTGTAATTCTTGTATTTTTTGTTTATGTTTTTCAGCTAATTCTTTATTTCCTTGATTTTTATGTATTTCTTCTTCTAATCCTTTAATTTTTAATTCATATTCTTCTTTATTTTTTTGATATTCTAATAATTCTTCTTTATTTTTTGCTATTACTAATTCTTTTTCATTTAAATCATTTTTAGCTTTTGCTAATACTTTTTCTTGTTCTCCTGCTTTTTGTTTTAATTGTGCTAATTCTAATTCAATTTCATCAGATAATTTTCCTTTTTTTTGAAGTTCACTTAATTCATTATTTCTAGCATCTAAATCACTTTTTAATTTATTTATTTCCTCTTTATAACCATTTATTTTAATTTCGTTTTCTTTATTTAGTTCATCATATTCACTTTGTTTTTTTTCTAATAAAGCTTTTAATTCTATTTCTTTTTCTTGTAATTCTTCTAATCGCTTTTCTCTTTCCTCTAATTCATTTTGTTTTATTTTTTGTAACTTATTATATTCACTTTCTAAAACATTAAAATCTTCATTCCTTTTATCTATTTCATTTTGTGCTGATTTTAATTCCGCATCTACTTTTTCTTTTTCCCCTTTTAATCTATTCATTTCCTCTTTTACTTGTTCGTCTGCACCATTATCATTTCCAACTTGTTTCTTTAATTCTTCTTCTAAAATATTATTACGATCACGTAGATTTTGTTCTTCTAATTTAAAAGCATTTATTTCTTTATTTAATGATTCTATACGTTCTTTTAAATTTCTTTTTTCTTCAGATGAATCTTGTGATGTAATATCACTTTCTGTATTTGATATATCAACTTGTATACCGCTTAATTCTGTTTTTAAAGTATCTTCTTCTCTCTTTTTTTTTTTTAATTCTAAACTTAATTCTGTATCATCATAATCGTTGATATTACTATTTAAATTATCTGCTTTAGTATCAAATTCACTTTCACTACAATAAAGTTCTTCTAAACGTTTTTTTAAAGCTATATATAAATTCCTTAATTCATTTAATGATGATTCCTGTTCTGTTTTATCTCCGTCATCACTTTCATCACTTTCATCATCACTTCCACTATCATTACCACTACCACTTCCACTATCATTACCACTACCACTTCCACTATCATTATAACTACCACTTCCACTATCATTACCACTACCACTTCCAGTATCATTACCACTACCACTTCCACTATCATTACCACTACCACTTCCAGTATCATTACCACTACCACTTCCACTATCATTACCACTACCACTTCCACTATCATTACCTCTACCACTACCACTTCCACTATCATTACCACTACCACTTCCACTATCACTTCCACTATCACTTTTTGTATAATTTCCATCATCTATATCTCCAAGTTGATTGCTTACACCATCTTTAGTAACCGTAGCCATTATTTTAGGAGATGAAGATAATTCTATTGGACTATTTTGATTAATATTTATTTCATCATTAAAACTAACATTTGATTTAATATCAGAATTTTTTAATTTACTTTCACTTTCTTCACTACCTAATTGATTTTTCTTAGTACTTAAATTTGTAGCACTTTTTTTAGTATTAGTTTGATCGTTTAAACTAGCAGCACTTGAAATATCATTACTTCTAGATTGACCTTTAGTAGAATTACTCATAATTTATTAAAGTTTCCTTAATATGTACTAATATATTTTAATTAATATTATAAACAAAAAAATTAATTAGAATCGGATAATAGAAACAATCCAATGGTATAGAATATTAAAATTATGAATATTATTATTAATAAATTAATTTCATTTATATCTTCTTTTTTAATATTACTAATATTTATACTCATTTCGTTATTAATACTTAAATATTTATCTATAATTTTCATATAAACTTTATAATTATCACCAGTAAATGAACTTGATGAAAAATCTTTCATTCTAAGTATTTTATCTTCAATATTACTTTCAAATGGATGTTGTATTGTTTCTGAATAACAATAAAATATATTGTACATTTTATCATTCATTATAGTATCTAGTTTAAATTGTCTACACATCTTATTTTCTTTTGTTTCAGGATAAGATTGATTTTCATATATAAAAATTAACCATTGATGTGTTATTAATGCAGATAAAAATTGATTACTTATTTTATTATCCGTAGTATTATTTTCATTATCATTTAAATCTACATTATAATTATTAACAGAACTAATATTTAAAGTATTTAAATAATTACGTAAATCTTCACTTGTTGGTAATTTTTTAATATTACATATATTTGTTAATATATTATTTTCATCAACAAAATTATTACAAATAATTTTAAGATAATCTTTATTTAAATATTTTAAATATTTTTCATTAATACTTTTATTAAATTTGTAAACACGATTATATTTTCTAAAATTTATTATTAAATATATTATTATAATAAAAAATATTATAATAAAAATAGCAGTTGTATAAATTAAATATTTTTTATATTTATAACTTATATCACCTCCTGATATTAAATCTGAAAATTTAAATTTAATAAGTCCTAACATTATTATTAAAGATAAAGATGTTACTGTATATATAGTTATTCTTTGTGAAAGTACTACATTTTCAATAATTTTAAATAATTGTTTTATATAATCATATTTACTATTATGATAATAAAATCTGTCTTCTTTCCACCAATATTGTTTATTTTTATTAATAATATTTTTTATCATCAATATTGTATATATTACTAGCGATATTGGCATAATAATTGTAATAGCAATACATAATATTTTAAATATATATAATAATATAATATTAACAGGTTTAATAGGTTCATAATTAAATATAAATATCATAAATATAAATAATTTATATAATGGCGTATTTTGTATATTAGTAATTAATTCTTTATATTTTTGGATAAATTGTTGTATTTGTAAATAAATATTCATTAATATTATAGTTAAACTCTATTAAATATATGGAATATAAAAATAACTATAAATTATATTTTTTTAATTTATATATAGGTTTAATACTACAATAATTATCCATATATATATAATAAAACCAATATAGAGGTCCAAAAAATATAGATGCTAACAATAAGCCTAAAATTTTACTTAATTTATTACCATTATATATTAAACAAGTTAAAGAAATTAAAAAACCTAATATACCACTAGTTATCCATAAAAATATAAATATTTTAACAATATAATTAATATTTTTTTTAAAACTATAATTAATGTTATTTTCTTGATCTGTTCCAACTATATTTAAATTATTAAGTATATTTGAATTATTATTCATTACTTAATATATTAATATATTATTAATTATTAATTATTAATCTATATTTGATTCTATATTTGATGGTACTACTACATTATTATTTACTACATCTTGATCCCCTTTATTATTAAATACAAATGCAAATAAAATAAATATTAAAATACATATTATTGTTATTATTCCAATAGTCCATAAACCTATTTTAATTAAAGTTTCTTTCCAAGTATTTTCATGAATACTATTATTCGTTTTTATATCTAAATTATTATCTTTTGAATCATTATCATCTAAATTATTATCTTTTGAATCATTATCATCTAAATTATTATCTTTTGAATTATTATTATCTATATTATTATCTTTTGAATTATTATCTTTCGAATTATTATCATCTAAATTATTATCATCTATATTTCCAATATCACTATCTGTTTTTTGTGATGATTCTTCTTCCATAATTTTAATTTTGTCATTTAAATCCTTAATTAAAATTGCATTAATACTTTTATTATAATTTAAAGTTTTATCAAAATCCATAGATTTTATGTATGATAATATAACACTATTAATATAATTTTTTTTATTAATACTATTACTATTATTATTATCTAAATGAATATTATCATTTATTAATTTATCATTAATTATATCATGATTATTAGTTGAATCAATAATATTTACAAAACTTTCTATAATATCTTCATTATTATTCTGTAAATTCATATATAATTTTTGTAATTGATTAAAATTAATTATATTATCTCCATCTGTATCTAATAAATAAAAATTTTGTTCAGCAATTTTTTTTAATTTTCTAATATTCACGATAACTGAAAAATTATCAACATTATCATTAATATACTCTTTAATTTCATTATCAATTTCAGTATATTTATTATTTATTGCATTTATTTTATCATATAATTCAGTTCTATCATCAATTTCTTTATTTTTTTTATTTATATTTAATATATTTTTATCAAATGGTGGTATAATATAACCTCTTGGTATATAACTTTTTAATATTTCTTTATTAGCAATATAATGTTTTTCATTACTTCTATTAATTTCACTATAATCAAAATTATTCCATAGATCTTTTTTATCAATCTTTTTTAAACTTTCTAATACATCTTCATATAGTCTAAAATCATAATGCCATGGTATTTCATCTAATTCATTTAATTGATAAACATTATTTATATCGTATTTATCATTATTTAACCAAAAATAAGGAACAGTTCTAATATAATTATTATAAATTTTTTTATTATAAATATCACTATTCCAAAAATTTTTACTAAATTTATTTTCGTTATTTTTTAACTTATTTAAAAAATCTATACCCTTTTTAATATTTAGATGTGTAGATATTGTTTCATAATCAACATACATATTAGTCCTTACTTTATTAAACGAAAAAAATAAATTGAATTTATAGAGGCCATATATATGAACCCTTATATACCTATAAAAGTATATAGATGGTATACTAATAATAAATATAAATTATATATATTTGATAAATTTAGTGAAAAAGATAATAGTGATGATATTATTATTATAAAAGAATATATTTATATTGATGATAATTTAGATGATGCTCTGAATAAAATTGCATTATATATTTTAAATTATCACAAAACTGATTTAAAATCTAATTTATTTTATTGTTGGAATAATAATAAAGCATTATCACATGATATAAATAATAAAAAATGGCAAGGATATAATATTAATCCATTCTTATCCACAAATAGAATTTCAAAAGAATTAGATGAAGATATATCATATACATTTAATACAAATTCTTTATTTAATTTATCAAAAATAAATATTGTATTTAATTCAGATATAAGTGAAGATTTAAAAAAAAATAAATATTATTTTGTTGAAAAAAAAATACCTACATATAATAATTATAAATTAAAAGATAATAAATTATATGAATTAGTGGACCAAAATATTGAATTTATAAAAAAATCTAATGATAGATTTCATAGAGTTGATTTATATTCTAAATTATCTAAAAAAGTAATTTTATCTAATTTATTTGATAATATTCATACTAAAAAAAATATTGCACTTATACAATGGATAAATGATAATTCTAAAATTTTATATAAAATGCAAAAAAAACATTTTATAAAAAAAGAACAACTTTTAAATTGGTGTAATATTGATAAAATTACTAAAATTAATTGTATAAATATTTATTATATTATAACAAAAGGTTGTTATTGTAAAATAACAATTAATCATTTAGGTGAAATAATATTTTCATATATATTTGATATACGAAAGAATATTAATTGGGAAATTATTAATAAAACTAAAATTATTTTAACTAATTATTTAAAAAAATATATTAAACAAAATTTTAAAATGAGAGAAGAATCTTTAAAACTTAACACATCTTTCAGTATTGATAATACTACATTTACTAATATATCAAATAAAATTACAAAATTTATTGATATTTTTAGTGTAAAATTAGTTACAACTAAAGATAAAAATCAATTAATTTGTATTTATAAAAGATCTAGTAAATATAATGATAATTTAAATATAAATGATTATATTTTATCTAGATTTAATTTAGGTATATCTAAAGATGATATTATTAATGAATTAATTAATTTTGGATTTAATATTGCAGTAGCAAAAGATGAAGTTGATAATACTATTGATAATATTGATATTCAAATAAAACAACAAAATAAAATAAAAGACAATGGAACAATTATTATTATATCTAAATCAAATGATAGTTTCGAGTTAGAAATCACAAATTCTGCAAATTATAATGAATTAAAATATTTATTATATTGGCTTTCAAGAATAATTGCATCATCTAGAGTTGTTACTAAAAAAGATAAAAAAAAAATTGATACTGAAATTAAAAAAGAAAAAGAAGAAATTAAACAGGTTCACGATGATAATTTAGATGATATAATTGATTCGGATGATGAAAAATTAGGTGAATTAGATTATAATTTAGACGACGATGATGATGAACTATTGGGTGGTGCATTAGGGAAAGAAAAACATAGTTATTTAATAGATTTAATAAGAAATCTTGATAAGGATTTAGTAAGCGATAATTATGCCCGTGATAAATGCCAATCTGATTTTCAACCTATTGTATTAACAAAAGAAAAAATGGAAAAATTAGTTAAAAATAAACAAGATTATTATGATAATATAATACCATATGGTAGTAGTTCTTCTAAAATTAATTATTATACTTGTCCTAGAGTATGGTGTCCTGTAAGTAAAATACCTTTAGATCCAAATAGCGATAATTATGAATGTCCTTTAGAAAATGAAGAACCAATGACTTTTTTTTGGGGAATAGATAAAAAAAAAAAGAGATATATAAAATTAATAAAACCAAACGAAAAAGGTTTATGTGCTCCATGTTGTGGAAAAAAAGAACAAAAAAAACAAGATTTGGATAAATGTATTATTCCAAATAATGATATTGATTTAGATGATGACAATATTAAAAAAAAAACATCTTTATCAAAAAAAAATAATGAAAAAAAAGATAAAAAAGAAAAAGAAGATAAAGAAGATAAAGAAGATAAAGAAGATAAAGATGTTAGTTTGAAAGATTCATTAATTGATAATAATTATTTAATGAATCAAAAAGCACCCATTACTAATAATAGATATGGATCTATATCTGAAGATTTACATAATATTTTATTACCAAAAGTATCATATAGTATTTGTTCTAAAATGATACATAAAACTCAAAAATGTTTTATAAGAAAAGGTATTAATCATAGAAAAGATATTAATCATAGAAAAAATAATACAAATAATAATATTATTAAAAACGATAGTATTATTAATTGTATTGCAAATAGTTTAAATTTTAATTCAAAAGAAAAATTAATAAATGATATTATAAAAAGAATGGATATTATTATATTTTTAGCATTGGAAAATGGTAATGTATGTAAAGCATTTATGGATATAAACGAAATTATTCCAGAAAATAATAAAAAAATTATAAAAAAATTAAATAAAAATAAAAAAATACTGAATTTATTTACTTATGATGATAATAATAATTTATCTTTATCTAGAATACTAAATATTTATAAATCTTATTATAAATTTATTAATTATTTAAAATCCAATGATTATCCAACTGATAAATCTCCTTATTATTTATATTCTTTAATTGCAATATTATATAATAAATTATTAATAATTTGGGAATATGATAATGATATAAAAATTTTATGTCCTATGTATTCATCATATACAGATATTTTAACTAATTTAGAATTAAATCCTGAATTATTAATGATTTTGAAAGATGGATCTTACTATGAACCTATTATATTAAAAAATAAAATTGATAAAGATAATACAATTATTAAATTAAATGATTATTCTTTTATCAAAAATATTATTAAAGAATGTTCTAAATATAATTTAGAATATACAAATATTTATAATACATATCAAAATATTTATACATTAAATCAATGGATAAATACTAAAAATGATAAATATTATATTTTTGATATTAATACTATTTTAATAAATAATGATTTGTCAATAACACATGTATTAACTAAATCTAATATTTTATTAAATTTTGATAAAATTAGTTTATCATTATTGCCTAAATTTATCAAAGATATGAATATTAAAAATATTAAATTTTATGATGATGTTATAAATTCTGAATATAATATTAATAGAATAGATAATACAATATTTAAATATTTTATAGAAAAATGTAAATTTTTAAATATTAATTATGATATAGGTGATATTATTTATAAAAATGATAAATTATTTAATAGTAAATTAACTATTTTTGAATTAAAATTAAATAATAATAATATAATACATGTTAATAATAAAAACGAGTATTATAAATATTTAGAATATGAAAAAAAACTATCATATAAATGGTATAATTTACAAAAATTAGTTGCTGATATATTAATTAAAAAATATAATAATGAAACCTTTATAAAAGAGTATAATAATTTATCTAGATTAAAAAAAATAAATAAATTATATAATAAATATTTTACATCATATAATAATCAAAAAATTATTCGAATTATTTTAGAAGAATTACCTATTAATAATAATAAACCTATTTATAATATTAATAACTGGATTAATAATATAATTTTAAATTATAAATATAATTTTATGTCATATATTATTAAAGAATATAAAGATGAATTAATTTTCTCACAAAATGTTTTTTATATTACTAAATCTTTTGAAGTACCCAATATTTTGTTAAATTATCATGAATATATGCCTTATTTAAATAATTATAATATTGATAATAAAGATTTTATTATTAATAATGATAATCTTACTGATTTTAAATTACCAGAATTATTTAATGGTAAACATGAAGAATTGCCTTCTAAATGGAGAGCAAAAGTTAAAGGTAAGTGGAATAATCTAATAATTATTAAAAATTATAATTTAAAAAATTTTACAGATTTTATTAAATGGTTATCTAATTATTTAGGTATTTTTATTACATATAATGATATTAAAGATATTCTTCATAATAATTATAAAAAAATAATTTTTGATAAAAGATTAATTACTAAAATTTTTGAGGACCCTTCATTTAAAAATGAATGGATACGTGCAACTAATATCAAAACCTTTCCTATATCAAAAATAAATGATATATTTAGTAAATATACTTCAGAATATATTTTTGATACACTTGATAAAATTTTCAAAAATGATAATTTATATCCTAATGATTTTACAATGAAAATTATTTCTGATATTTTTAATGTTTCTATATTATTAATACATAGAAAACCTTATGATACTACAGCAAGTACTAATTTTGTTAGAAGAGAATTAGATGACTTATTAATTTCATCAACCTTTATTTCCGCTAGTAAAAATTTCGATGAAAGACCTTTATTTATATTTAATAAGATTTACGATACTAATTATATTTCTTATTATCCAATTATTGAAAATAATAAAGATATAACTATTAATTCTATATTTACTAAATATAAATATGTATCTGAAAATATTAAAAAATTAATTGAATTACATAAACAAAATTTAAAATAATTTTTTAATTAAATTATTATATTCTGTTTCCCTTTTAATATCAAATAATTCGATTTCTTCTTTATTTATATTTAATTTATCCAATGATTCTTCTTCTGATTTAAGAATTTGTGTTCCTATTATTAACTCTTTTTCATTCTTTTTTTCTAATTTTTTTGAATTTTCAATTATTGATTCATTATTTTTTGCTTCTGTTTTTGAAATTATAAAATCTTTCTTTTGATCTTCTTTTATATTACTTTTTAATCCCAATAATTTTATATTTAATACATATTCTAATAATAAAAATGTTATTAATAATGTTATTAACCATGTTCCAGTTAAAATTATTATATTTATTATAAAATTTAATATTATATATATAAAACCTGTTTTTTGAATTCCTATTTTTTTTCCTACATATATCATATTATTTTTTAATGTTAAAAATATTGGTGTAAATAATGCTAATATAGCTGTTACATAATAATAGGTTGAATAACCTATTGTAAATCCACCCGCATTAATAATTACTGAATTTGTATATGACCAACTTTGAATATCACTATATATTTTAGTAATAAGAGCGTCTATTATTAATAAAATATTTGTCATTATTTATATATCTATTTAAAATAAATAAAATAATTAAAATTAATATAACTAGAAAATAATAATTCTAAAAATAATATCATATTATATTAAATGGATTCTAATTATAAACGTGAAAGTATCATATATATAATATTTTTAATATTTGTATTATTTATATTATTTGGATTACCAATTTATTTAATTAATTCGTACTTTGATAAAGAAGGTTTTATTAAACAATCTGGTATTATAAAATTGTTAAAACAATTTTTAAAACTTTCAATTATTGTTTTATTTGTATCTATATTTATTATTTTAATTTTTGTTTAAAATATTTATATTATATAATATAGATTATTATTTATTTATGAGTGAACCTTCTATTATTTCAAAATTACTTGGTTTTAAAAAACACGGGTTGACTCATCATTATCATCATCCCGAAAAATGGAAATGGTGGGGATGGTTATTGTTATTCTTATTTATATTTTTTATTATTTTACCTTTGGGGTACAAAATTTTTACCACTGCAGGTACACATTTAAGTGTTTTTAAAACTAATATATTTATATTTTTAATCTCATTAATATTATTTATTTTATTAATAATATTATTACAATATTTGCTTAAAAAAAATATTAGTACAAATGTTGTCTTTATTGATAATATTATCAAAACTTTTAAATTTATTCTAACATTTATGATATTTGGTTTTATATTTTCTATAATTTTAGGTCCTAAAGGTCAAAAAATTAAAAATGGACTTATTTATTTATTAGATTGTTTGATAGTATTTTTTATTATATTTATAATAGTTTTATTATACAGTTTAATAATTACATATATAATTGAATAATTTAATATTAATTATTAATAGTATTATGAGTTTAAATAAAAAAAGTAAATGTAATATTTGTCCTTATAATATTTATTTAAAAATACTTGGTTTAATATTTTTATTTATTGCACTATTTTATTCAATTATAATTTTTATTAATTTTCAATATATTTATAAATAATTTTTTTTATAATTTATTATTCCAAATTTAATAATATATGTTCTGCTATTTTAAAACGTGTTTTATAACTTATAATATTATCATACATCGCATAAATTAATGTTATTATTATAATTGGTATTATTATTATTAATTCAATTATTCCATATTTTAAATATATAAGTAAACTATGACTTGTAAATAATGTAAATATTGTTAATTGCATTAAATTAAATGGATGTAACCAAGCTAAATAATATTTGGATTTATGTATTTCTATTCTATCCATTAATTCTTCTGTTTTTTCACATGGTAATGAATTTACTAATACTATTGTTCGTATTGATGTTATTGTTGTTAATGATGAAAAACATATACATATGTTTAATGATATAATATAAATATATCCTATAATATTTTTAATTTGTATATTTTCATAAGAAAATACTATTGTCATTATTAAAGCGCCTATAAATGCAATAATTTCTTGATCTTTTATTACACTATTTTTAAATTTATCATTATCTTTATAAATTATAGATTGATTTTTCCAAAAATTTTTTTTTTTATCTATTTCAATTATTTCATTCATATTATATATATTTTTTATTTTTGTTTTATAAAAAAAAAATGATTAAATTTATATAAGAATATAATTATATAAATATAAAATGCCAGTTATTCTTCCCAAGCAAATTGATGTCACTAAACTTAAATATTCTGAAGTTAAAACACTTAAATCAGGTGCAAAATCAGTTTATGTTAATTATGGATCAGAAAAACTAACTATTCAATCGCCACCACTACATCTTCCATATGGTATTAGTCCGCCATATTCAGAAAAAGAGAAAAAAAAAGAAGAAGTTAGTAATGATAAATTTATTCCAGGATCAGCATTAGATCTTTCATTTAGAGGTATGGATGATAATTCTAAAATTAAAGTATTTCACGATAAACTAAAAGAAATCGAACAAAAAATTGTTGATGATGCTTTTCAAAATCGTCAAGCATGGTTTAAAGATGATTTTGATGATAATAAAGCATTTGTTAAAAAACTATTTAGTCCTATTGTTAAAGTAGATAAGGATCCTAATACAGGTAAAGAACTTGGTAAATATCCTCCAACTTTTAAAGCAAAAATTTCTACTAAATATCAATCAGATGAAGCAGATATTGATTGCTATGATATGGATAATAATCCACTTGTTTTCAATGATATTTTAAAATCTCTAAAAGGGGCAAAAGCAGTTGTAATTGTTCAACTTAATGGTCTATGGATGGCAGGTGGTAAATATGGTTGTTCTTGGAAAGTATGTACTGCTAGATTTCAATTAGCACAAAATGTAAAGGTATCATTCGTTCAAGATAGTTCGGATGAAGATAATATTGACGAAGATGAAGAAGAAATTGAACCAGATGTTCCAATTTCAAATAAAAATACTAAAAAGACTCCTCCGCCCGTAGAAGACGAAGAAGAAGAAGAAGATGATGAAGAAGAAGAAGAAGAAGTAGAAGTAGAAGAAGAAGAAGAAGAAGAAGAAAGAGCACCAACGCCTCCTCCTACTCCTACACCAGTAGAAGCGCCACCGGCTCCAAAGAAAAAAGTTGCTAAAAAGAAATAAATTAAAATTATATTTAAATAAAACTATGTATTACATATAAATTTATTATTTTTTTATAATTATAAATATCTTATACGATATTATAAAATTAATAAAAGAGATATGACAAATTTTTCAGAATATTATGAGAATTATTTAATGAACCAATAAAAGAAAGAAGTATACTTCTAAAATATTTTAAAAATTTTACTAAAAAAGATTTATTAGAAGAATTAAATTTATTTTTTTTTAAATAAAAATTCAGAAATTAAAGTAATAATATATAGTAGAGTAATGAAATTTTCATATTATTTAATTAAAGAAAATAAATCTTATGAATATATAATATATACTAATAATATTAAATATAAATCAAATAGATTTATTATTTTAAATAAAAAAAAATATTATTATATGGATACTATTAATCTTGATACTAAACATATAAAAGGTGGTACATGTTATTATAATTTTGATATTTTTAAATTAGGTAAATTAAATATTGAAAGAGAATTTAATAATGCAAATTTAATTTTTGATCAAGTTATTGATATTGATGATAGTAGCCCTCCTGAAAAACTCAGAGAATTAAAAGATGATTTAGATGCTTTTTTACATATTTTTGATTTTAATAGTAAGAATAATAATATTTGGAATAGACCAAATCATTTAGCATTTAACAGACCACGCAATAAATTAGCGCGCAATAATATGAATCAATTAACAGAAGACCAAAAAAATAATTATGTAAAATATAATATATTATATAATATGATATCTGATAATGTTTGCACTTATGATGAATCAAATAAAGAATTAAATTGTGAAGTTATAAAAGAAGAATTATATAAATTAGAAACATCTCGAGATATTAATAAATTATTAACTGATTTAAATTATTATAATAAAATTAAATTAATTAATATTATAATTAAATTTATGTTAACTATAATAAATTTAATTAAGTTTTATGATTATACAGATAATAATATTTTAGTAGATTTAAGTCAATTAAATATAGAAGAAAATTATAATACTAAAAATTTTATACATACTTTAAAAAAAAAATATAATACAATTGATTCACAACAAGGCGGTGGTGTATATGATAATAATTTAAAATATATTAATGATATAATTGAAAAAAATAGAAAAAAAATCAATAATTCAAAAATTTTATTTATCAAAAATGATATATTATATACAACAAAAAAAAAGAATACAAAAAATATAATTATTAATAATACTAAATTATATCCTATTAATATTTTAAAAGGGGGAGGAGGTCATTATACTGAAGATGAAGTTGATAGTTTTATTGATAATGTATTTATTGATTATGATACAATTACAAATTCTTTATTATTAGATGATTATTATTTAAAAAATAAAAATGAATTGATTTTATTTATTACATATGTTATTGGATTTTCTAATATTTTAAGATATAGTGATATAATTAGTTATAATGATAGTTTGAAATTAAATGAATATTTTCATTTTTATCAATATTACTTAACATTACTAGACTCTGAAAAATCTGATTATATTGAAAAAATGTTAATAAATATTGCAAAAATTGTTTTAAATGTTAGAACAAAATTAATTTCATATTGTAAAACAATTTCTGTTAAAAAAAAAGAATCATTTGATGAACATATTAAAATCGCTCAAGAATTATTAGAAAAAGAAAAACTTAAAAAAGCAAATGATGATAGCAGAGCTAAAAGAAGAGAAGCTAGATCCAAAAATTAAATTTCTTTTATTTTATTAAAAAAAATTTTTATATTTTTTTCAATATGTGAACTAAAAATATTAGATAATAATAATGATTTTTTGAATTTTTTATAAAATTTTTTTTTTATTTTGTTTGGATTATAAATATGTTTTACATAAATTATATCTTTATCTTTTATATCATTGTAATCATAAGAAATATCTATACAATATAATTTTATTTCACATGTAGGTATATAACAATATATATAACCTTTTTTAAACATATTTATATTATAAATATATTTTTTATATATTTACAATTTAAAATATTAATTTACATATTTTCACGATATATTTTTATTATTTAATAAATATTTAATAATACCATAATAATGTATATTTAGAATTGTTTTTTATAAAGAAAAAAATATTATTAATTTTTTGAAAAAAAAAATATGTTTTTGATTTTTACTGAGTAAAATGAGTAAATAATTTTTTTTTCTGATAATATAAAATAGTATATAAAAATAAAAAACACATCTTATACAGTAATGACTCAAAATTACTCATTAAAAATATATAATTGTGAGTATTGTGATTATACAACAAAACGTAAATTTAATCTTATTAGACATCATAATGCTAAACATATTAATATTGATTTACAAAATAAATGTATAAAAATATCAAGAGAAAATGTAAGTCTAAGTTGTGAAAATGTCAGCCCAAGCGGTGAAAATGTCAACCCTGTCGGTGAAAATGTCAGCCCTGTCGGTGAAAATGTCAACCCAAAATTTATTTGCAAAAAATGTAATAAAGTTTATAATACAAATAGATATTTAATACAACATGAAAAAAAATGTACTGGTGTTGATGATTTAACTTGTCCTAGATGTATGATAAGTTTTACTACTAGACAAGCAAAATCAAAACATATGAAAAAAAATAATTGCAAACCAAGAAGTATTATTCATGCTAGAACACCAAATTCGAAAATTATAGAAACTGTAAATAATATAACTAATATTCAAACACAAAATAATTATACTAATATTACTAATGTGACTAATAATTTAATAATTAATAATTATGGAAATGAAAGAATTGATTATTTAAATTATGAAAAAATGTTAGAAATTTTTAAAAAAGCATATGATATACCTAGTTTATTAACAAAAGAAATTCATTTTAATAATAATTTTCCTGAAAATAATAATATTATATATAAAAATGAAAATACATCTTTAATCAAATATGATGATGAATTTATATTAAAAGGTTTAAATGAACTTGTATTAGATTTAATAACAGAAAAAACAAAACTTATGCAAAAATTTGCCATTGAAAATAAAGAAGATATATGTCTTAAAATGGATAGTAATATATATGAAGATATTATTGAATTATTAATTAAGTTAATATTATTAAAAGAACCTTCAGAACATTATAAAAAACAGGTAAATAGTATTCGTGATATGATTAAAAATAGTAATAAAGTTTAAAAAAAGTACATTTCTTATTATTTTTAATTTTTTATAAAAGGTTTTTAAAATTTTTAAATTTTTTATGAAATGTACTATTTTTATTTAAATTTTAAAAAAAATGATATAGATATTGTTTATAATTATTATCTATAATGACAGATTATATATCTTCATTTGAAATTTTACCAGATGATATTAAAGATTTAGTATATACAAAAATTATATATAAACAAGATGCAAATCTACTTCAAGAAATTAAAAAGTATGGATTAATTAGATCTTGGTTATATTATCTTCATTTTATTGAAAATGAAGATTTAAATTATGTTATAATAGATTTAGTTGTTATACATTTAGCCGTAGAAGAACATATTGATCCCACATCTGTTAATCCAACACAATTATCATCATATTCATTAGAATTATTAGATCAATATTATGGATTAATTAATGATATTAGTATAATAAAATATTACAATAAATCTTATCAAGATGATAGAATTAAAAAAGATTTAATATATATTATTAAAGAATTAATGATGAAAATTGATATATACTATATTGAAAAAATAATAGAACCACTTGTATCTGAATTAATTTCAAAAGAATTAGATATGCTTGGAGAAGTTACATTTAATGGTATATTATATGATGAATTAGATTAATTATAATTTAGTTTATAAATTTTTTGTTTATAATATTTATAATTTGAAATAAATTTGTTATCTGTATTTTGAATTTTTTTTACATAATTATTATGATATTTTTCATATATATCAGGTGGATAATATATATACCAATTAATAAGAGTAGAATGATTAATTATTTTATTTATTTGATAAGAATATGTATCATTAATATATAATATTGCTCTTGAAATCAAACCTTTTGAATCATTATTGGGAATAAACAATTTTTTTTTATGATTAACATAGTTTTTATTTTCTAATTGAATCCAATTTTTATTATTTATATTAAAATTAATTTCTTCAAAATCAGTATATTTATAATTTGATCTTGCATTATTTAAATTTTTTGTTGTTTTAATTAAATTATGCATATCAATTTTTGATTTATTACATATTAAATATGATATTGGATATATATGTTCTAATGAATATATATTATTATTTAAATTATTTTTAGTATATAATATAGGCATATTTTTATTATATAAAATATCTCTTTTTATATTTGATGATAAACAGTTATATATTAGAAATGATTTTTTAGTTAGTTTAAAGTTATTTGTTATAAATAATAATTTAGAATAATAAGAAAAGTATTCATTAATTAAAATTAATATTTTACTATAAAATATATACATAAATATCTATTAAATAATTTTAAAATATTTAAAATATATAATTAATATAATAATATTAATGAAAAGAAAATATATTAATATTAATGATAAAGAAGAAATAGATTTAATAAATAAAATACAAAAAATTAAATTAGAAGAAAATAATAAAAATATAATAAAAAAAGATAATTCATTTTTATTATTATATGGATTAATTTAATAAATATATAAATATATAATATTTATTTAATTTAAAGAAATATGTTATATTATTTAAAAAATTTTATTTATAAAATTATGAATACTATAAATAATAAAAAAAATAAAAATATTAAAAGGAATAAAAACTTTAAAGATATTAAAATAGTACCTAATTATGAAATTTATACTAATATTAAAAATAAAACATTTTCTCCGCGGGGAGAATTATATATTCTTAGAAAGTTTTCCATATAATTAATAGAAACAATAATTTTTATTAATTTTATAACAATTATTATAATTTATTAAAAATGGATTATAAAATACTAAATTATCATCTGTTATAGTATCTGATCTATTATAAATAGTTGGCATTGGTGCGATATATAATATATTTTGAAATTCTCTGATTGTATTAAACATATTTTAAATTAATTATTTTAAATAATTATCATTTTTTTATATCTTTTGCAGCAACACCTGAAATTGTTGTTATATAAGTTAATATTGCTGCTGAAAAACTAATTTGATAACGAAAATTATCAAAATTAATAATATTTTTTGATAAATTAATTAAAGGATCTGTTAATCTAATAATTAATTTATTTGTATTATTACCATATAAAGTTCTATTAATTAATAATAATGATGCGAGTATAACAAAATTTTGTATACCTTCAATAAAAATATTTTCAAATGAATGTAAATTACTATATTTAACAGAATCAATTAAATCATAATTATTATTTTGCATAATAAAGCATAAATTTTTTTTTTTTAATTTATAATTATAATAGTGATTAAATAACATAATATTATAATATAATATAATATTATAATATAATATAATTATTATATTTATATAAAAATAATTTAATATAATATTTTATGACTATTTTAAGATATATTCTTCCTATTTTATTAATACATAGTATAAATTGTTATAATACTATTCCTTATATTAAAACAATTAATAATAATATTAATAATAATAATAATAATAAAAATAATAATAATATTAATCAATTAAGAAGAAATATTTTATATTATGGATTAGGTAGTGGATTTGTTTTAAACAATTATAAACCAGCTTATGGATATACGTCAGCATATACTAAAATTTTAGATAATAACAAGAATAGTATATTAAATTACATTGAAAAAGAACAAGATAAATTATTTGAAGAAGCAATTCCATCTGTTTGTTATATTAGTACAGAATATACAAGTATGGGTGAAAAATTTAATTTAAATAAAGAAGATTTACCAAAAGGTGTTGGTTCAGGATTTGTATGGGATGATGAAGGACATATTATAACAAATTTTCATGTTATTAATAAAGTTGATAATGCAAAAGTAACAATTACAAAAGAAAATAAAGAACAAGTAACATATGAAGCAAAATTAACAGGTGTTGATCCTGATTTAGATTTAGCAATTCTAAAAATTGATGCACCAAAAAGAGATCTTAAAATTATTAAATTTAACAAATTTATTAAACCAAAAGTAGGTCAATTTGCATTTGCAATTGGTAATCCATTTGGTCAAGATCATACATTTACATCAGGTGTTATTTCAGGTACTAATAGAGAATTATCTGCTCCAACAGGTCGTAAAATATATAATGTGATTCAAACAGATGCAGCTATTAATCCTGGAAATAGTGGTGGACCACTTTTAAATAGTAATGGTGAATTAATAGGTATTAATACAGCATCAATGGGAATGGGTGTATCTTCTGGTGTTGGTTTTACGATTCCTATTAATAATGCAATTAAATCAATACATGATATTATTGAAACTGGATATGTTCAAAGAGCAATTCTTGGTATTTCATATATGGAAAGAAGACCATCAATAAGTGAATCCGAAAAAAGTGGTATACCAATTATTGATAATGGTTTACTAATTTTAGAGATATCACAAGATTCGCCTTCATTAGATGCGGGATTACAAGGTACAAAAATTAATAATGAAACAAAAAAAGTAGAAATATTAGGAGATATTATTATTGGAATTGATAATAAAAACATTAATGACCCAAATGATTTAAATAATATTTTAAAAATTTATAAACCTGGTGATAAAATTAATCTTAAATATTTAAGAAATAATAAAGAATATAATACTGATATAATTTTAGGAAACTATAAAGGTGGAACATTTACTAAATTAGAAAATGAAAGAGGTAAAGATTTTGATAAAAAAACAAGAAAAATAGATGTTCCTTTAAAAAATTTAGAACCAAAGATTGAACCTAAGTTAAATTAAAATAAAAAAATGATTTTATTTTTATAAATTTATATTATTATATAATGTTATCATTTCAATCATTTCATTTATTTCAAATTATTTCATCAGTATATAATAATATTACAGATACGATTAAAAAAACTTTGAAAAAAGTTAATAATAGTATTCCAGATAATATTAAATATAAAATTTTGAATACATATAGTTTAATAAATAAAAAACTTAATAAACATAGAGAGAACCTTTTAAAAATTAAAGATAATATTATTCATAAAAAAAATAATATTTATATGGATATAAATAATAGAAAAAATAATATTTATACCAATATAATTAATAGAAAAAGAAATATTAATTCTTATATTGAAGATAAATTATATAATTATTTAGAAAAAAATGAATATCATAAAATTAACTAATATTTGGTACTAAAAAACAAGATTCTAATTTAAATTTATTATTTTTTTGTTTGATAAAATTCCATCTATATATTACATAACATAATAGATCTTTATTCTCATCTTTTGGATAATGAATATCATTAAATTGTACTCCATTTTGTAACAGTGTATTATATTTTGCTCTAATAATTACATCAACATCGCATAATTCTAAATCATCCATATTATATTTATTATAATTTAAAATTTCATAATTAATAAAATTACCAAGAAGTAAACCATATTTACTATCATTAAATAAATTTAATAATTTTTTAGTATCTGTATTTTTAACCATATTACTATCAGTAGAAATATCTTTTAATTTATTTAATGCATTAATTGGATCAGTTTTTGAATTTTGAAAAATATTTAAAATATATTTTAAGATTGATTCTACATCTTCATTTTTATATAAATCAATTATTTTATTATTTGATTTTGATGTTGTCGTTTTTTCTTTATTATCTTTTAATTCTGGTAAATTAAAACTTTCTTTTTGCGCTTCAATTATTTCAATTATTCTATTTGCTTCTTCTCTTAATTCTTCAACACTTTTTTCTTTTTCAGCGTGTACTTTTAATGGATTGTATATTATTGGTAATAAAAATATAGTTGATCTTCTATTTAATTTTAATTTATTTTTATTTGTTAATAAATTATGAATCATACTAAAATTATAAGAAAAAACTTCATTTACAAATAAAAAGAAAAATATAAAATTATTTATTTTCATTTATTTTATAAATGAATTAAATATTTATATATTTTTTACATTTTATTTTTATTATTAGGTTTAACTAATTCTGATGATTTATCAAAATCATCATTTAAATTTTCATATATATTTATAAAACTATGTATTTTTGTATTACAAGTGGGACATTTATCTTTTATATTTTTTATACAATTTTCACAATATAAACGATGTCCGCATGGATATATTGCTTTTATTTCTCTTAATGCTGTTATATCATAGCATATAGCACATTCTGTATATATATTACCATTTATCATAATAGGCGTAGATTCATCATCGCTGTTTTTATTTCTACCATAATTGTATATATTTTTATTTTTATTTTCATATTTTGAATCATGAATAATTCTATTTTTTTTACATTTTTCATAAGTTCCTCCACATGAAATAATATAACAAAATCTAATAAAGTCCATTTATTTAATAATAAATAAATAAAAATAATATTCATTTTTTTATATTAGTATATTTTCTAATCAAGATCTTCATCTACTGGTGGACAAAATCCTTCTGGCATACCACCTGGCATACCACCTGGCATACCACCTGGCATATTAGCACCATCTGGTGGATTTTTTTGATATAGTTTCATCATTAATGGATTCGTTTTTTCTTGAATTTCTTTCTGTTTACTATCATATTCTTCTGCTGTTGCTGTTGTATTATCTTCTAACCATTTTAATCCTTCTTCAATAATAGGATCAAGTTCCTTTTTAATTTCTTCTACTTCGTCATTATTTTCGTTATTTGGATCAGATTTTACATTATTTTTTAAATTATATAAGAAATTTTCTAAACCATTTCTCTTTTCGATTTTTTCTTTATTCGCATTATCTTCTTCTTTAAATTTTTCTGCTTTTTTAACCATTTCTTCAATTTCTTCTTTACTGAGACGTCCTTTGTCATTTGTAATTGTAATATTATTCGATTTTCCTGTACTTTTATCTGCTGCTGAAATATTCATAATACCATTTGCATCAATATCAAAAGATACTTCAATTTGTGGTACACCTCTTGGTGCCGGTGGAATACCATCTAAATGAAAATTGCCTAACATATTATTATCTTTTGTAAAACCTCTTTCGCCTTCATAAATTTTAATATCTACACCAGGTTGATTATCAGCATATGTAGAAAATACTTGTGATTTTTTTGTTGGAATTGTTGTATTTCTTTCAATAATTTTTGTCATTACACCACCCGCAGTTTCAATACCAAGAGACAATGGTGCTACATCAAGTAGTAAAAGTTCATTAGTTTTACTATTGCCTTGACCTGTAAGAATTGCTGCCTGTACTGCAGCACCATATGCAACCGCTTCATCTGGATTTAGTGATTTATTTAGTTGCTTTCCATTAAAATATTCAGATAGTAATTCTTGCACTCGTGGAATACGAGTTGTACCACCAACTAATACAATTTCATCAATATCACTCTTTGACATTTTTGCATCAGTTAAAAGACGATTAATAGGATCAATAGTTCTTTTAAAAATAGGATCAGCAAGTTGCTCAAATTTTGCTCTAGATAATGTAGTTACATAGTCAATACCATCACTTAGAGAATCTACTTCAATTGAAGTTGTTGTACTAGATGACAAATTCTTTTTTGCTTTTTCTGCTGCAATATTTAGTCTTTTAAGTGCACGAGCATTTTGCTTTACATCGATCTTATGTTTCTTTTTAATATCATCACATAAATAATTAACAATAATATTATCTACATCTGAACCACCTAAATGTGTATCGCCACCCGTTGCTTTAACTTCAAAAATACCACCATCTAAAGTTAATACAGATACATCATGTGTACCACCACCGCAATCAAAAACAATGATATTAATTTCCTTATCACTATTATTTTTATCTAACCCATATGCAATTGCTGCAGATGTTGGTTCATTAATAATTCTTAGAACTTCTAGACCTGCAATTGTACCAGCATCTTTAGTTGCTTGTCTTTGAGAATCGTTAAAATATGCAGGTACAGTAATTACTACTTTTTTAAGTTCTTGACCAATATACGCCTCTGTTGTATCTTTTAATCTTTGAATTACCATTGCTGAAATTTCTTCAGGATGAAATTTTTTTTCTTCGCCTTTATATTTTACATTAATTTGAGGTTTATTATTACTGTCTCCTGTAACTTTAAAAGACCATAGTTTATTATCTGCTGAAACAGATGATTCATCAAATTTGCGTCCAATTAATCTTTTTGCATCATATACTGTATTTTTTGGATTCATTGTTGATTGATTTTTAGCAGGTTCTCCTACTAATTTTTCTTCATCTGTAAATGATACATATGATGGAATTGTTCTTGATCCTGTTTGATGATCGGGTATAATTTCTACTTTATCATTTTTCCAAATAGCAGCACAACTTGTTGTCGTACCAATATCAAAACCTGCTGCAATGTCTTCTACACTCATTTTATTTATTTAATAATATTAAATAATCTTTAAATATTTTTATTATTATACTCTAGTTATTTTTTTCCTTTTATAATAAATTGTAAATGCTATAATAACCCTAAATATTCCTATGTCATCTCTATATAGTTCATTATGTTTTTTTAATTCTAATTTTTCATGTTTACCGTCTTCATTTACATACCATAAATTTACACTAAACCTTTTTAATTCTGGTTCAATTGGATTTACTACTAATGTATTTGTATCATTTGGTCCACAACTTGTTCCTGTTAATTCATTTTTAAATAAATAATATGGTCTTATTGTTAAGTCGGACAAATCCCCTTGTAATGATTTACTTTTTACTCCAATATTTACAGCATCATAATATTTTAATAAATTTGTTCTTGTATCTTTTATTTTAAAATTAACTGGTATATTATTTATATTTCTACCAGAAATACCCCCCTCTTTATATAAAACTATTCCGTCTTCCATAGGCCAGTTTTCTTTAGTAAACTTTTCACCTAAATAATTATATTCTTCTGTATTTGTATTAATAATATCATTTACAGTTTGAGGTATAACTTCTTTAGATAATACATTTATTCTATTAAAATTATTTAAAGTTACATATATATAATCACCGTCTTCAAAATAGTCCTTTCCTTGTCCATCATATTTACTAGTATATTTATAATTCGTTGTTGTATATATTTCAGTTTTTAAAGTTTTAATATAAACAACATTTTTTATATCATCTAAAATATCTACATAAAATTCATAATTATCTATAAATTCTGCATTTTTTGTGTCGAGATGTATTGTTACTTTTTCAAGATTATCTTCCATTATTATTATTATCTATATATATAAAATTTATTATTTATATAAAGATTTTATTATAATAATTCTTATTATGAAAGACAAAATTATTAATATTTCAAAGTTTTATTTTAAAAATTTTGAAGCAATTTTATATAACATCTGTTCTTTATGCTTTATTCTAATTAATACTATAATTCCATTATATACAAATGAAATTATATATTTTAATTCTATGATTATTCATAATATTACAATAAATTATAAATTTGATAATGAAAAAAAAAGAAAGAATTTTAATATGTTTATGAAAAATTTAATTGATAAAAATAACGATTTTATTAATAATATACGACAAATCACAAATGATAATGAAAATATTAATAACTATTATTTAGATGATGATAATATATATAGTTCAGATTCATATAGTGATTCAGATAATAGTTTAGAAAAAAACAATATAGTAGAATCTTCATCATCTGATATTTTAACTGATAAAATTTTAAATAAAACTAATAGTAATAATTCAATAAACGATAATATTTTTAATAAATTTGATTACGAATATAAAAAAAATAATTAATTTTTTTATGATAATTTTAATAATGACATTTTTTTACCCCAATTTTTTTTATATATTTTATGAATTGATAATTCATTTCCAAAACATTTCATTTTATATCTATCTCTCGATTTTATATTTTTTAAAATATTTTCATATTTTAATATATCATTATTTATATCCATTAATGAGTTATTTACTCTTTTAGGGTTTATGTATTTTCCAATTAAAAATGTAATATAACGACTATATAAAAAACATAAAATAGTATCGTATGATCCAATTTTATAATTATTTATATTTTGTACTGAGAAACAATTATCTTTAACTTTTGTTATTTCAATTAAATTTATTAATTTATTGTTATTATTATCAATTAATTGTATTCTATATCTATTTTTAAGAATATCAATATATGAACTAGTATTAGTTTTATTTATTATATTTAATCTATATTTTTTTAAATTTATGTTTTTTTTTATAATATTTAAAATATTTTTACAATCTGTTTTATAATTTATTGATAAGATTTGAAATAAATAACTATATTCACTATTATTACAACAATTATTATTTTTTATATTTTTTATAAATTTTAATGCATACATACCAATTATTGGTAATTTTTTTTTTTTAAAATATTTTAATAAATTCTTTTTACATATCATTATTTCATTAGGATATTTGATATATTTTTTTGATTTTATATTATTTTTATTACTTATAATATTTTTAGTTAATAATTTAAACGGTAATCAATCTTTTCCCATCTATAATATGATTCTTTTGGTCTTGCTAATTCATAATATAAATTTTTTATAAGTAAACTAATAGGCGCAATTATATAATTATTTTTATAATATTTAAAATATTTAGTTAATAATTCATTTTTATGAATTTTTAAAAATATATTATATGTATTCTTATCTATTAATGTTAAATCAATTATACTTATCATACCAACAAATACTTTATAAGTATTTTCATGTACTGCCATTCTTACCTTCAAAAAACGATATTTTTTGTTTTTTAAAATTTTAGCTAATTTTATTGCATGTTTTTTTGGATTATATGAATAACAATCATAATCAGCTGGCGTATGATATCTATATATTTTTTTATTTTTTGGTAATATCATATTTAAAGCATAACCACCATATAATATTAATTTCTCTTTTTTAACAAAATTAGCTACATCTTCCATAATATCTTTAGTTAAAAAATAATTTTTTTTAATATCATCTATTTCAAGCTTATCTATAATATTTTTTAAACTCATTTAATAAATATAAATAAAAATAAAAAAAAAAATAAAAGTTATAAATAATTACTTTAATAATTAATAATATTATTAAAATTATTATTCATTTTATAATATGTTTTTTTATCTACTAATTCGGGTCTATTATTATTCATTTTTTTATTTTTTAATTGTAAATTATCATATATGTTACTAATATCAAAATTTACAAAAGTTTCTTTACCTAATTTATCTATTTCTTCTCTCATATTATTTATTTCTTCTAATTTTTTTTCAAAATGATTTGTATCAATTTCGCTAGTTTTTTGGTCCCATAAATAATAATTATAATTATCTTGTAATATTAAATTTTTTAAATCCGGTAAATTTTGATCCTCTTCATTTGTATTACTTATTGGTTCGTATTTATCTGTATTATTAAATTCATCTATTCTATTATTAACATCCTTTTTATTATATTTATCATATCTTTGTATATCATTTGCTTTATCTTTAATTTCTTTTAAAATAAAATATTTCTTTAATACTTTAATTACATCATTTTTAACTAATTTTTTATTTTCCAATAATTCATTTTTAAAATTTTCAAAATTACTATGTACTAATATTGCTCTTAATAAGTATTCATTATATTGTAAATAATGATATACGTCATTTAATTGACCTAATAAATTTGTTGGTATTTCTTCATTTAATTCAGTTAAATATATTTCTGCAATCTTTGCAAACAAACTTTTTCTTGTTTCTGCATATACTAAATTTGGATTTGGATCATTTGATTGTAATTTAACTACTCTAATATATTCGTCTGTATTTATAATATGTCTTTTTATTTTATCTAAATCATGTGTTTGATTTATCATTTTTCTACTAAAATCATTTAATTCATTAGATGTAGGTTGTCTATGTAATAAATCTTTAAATAATTTAATTATTTTAAATTTATTTAAATTATGTATTGGATCTGTTAGATCTATTTTTTTTGTTTCTGTTAGTGAATATGGTAAATAAGCATCGCTTAAAGGATCAATTAATACTTTATCACTTTTATATTCCATCTTAATTTTATTTGACTCTCTCTCTAATTCATATATATTTTTTTTATCTTTATCTTTTTGTTTATATCTATATATATTATTTTTAATATCAATATTATTTTTTGATTTATATCTTTTTTTTAAATTATCATATATATCTTTATTATAATCGTCTATTTCTTTTTTAAAATCTCTTTCATTCAATTTATATAGATTTAATAACTTATCTTTATTTGATAATTTATTTTTATCTGTTTTTATTTCTTCATTTAATGACTTGCTACCATATATTATTATTGTACCTTCATTACCATCTATTAATAATCTATCATTTTCAATTAAATTAGCACCATTCGCATATTTATTTATTATTTCATTATTACTTTTATAATTTTTTATATTTGTTATTATTACAGAACCATCGCCACCCTTACCATAATTATTATAATTATTTAATATATTTTTTTTATTTAACATGTTTAACTTATTCGATAATATTTTTTCATTCTTATTATCAATTATACCATATAAACCACCATTACCACCACCAGATACTAATTTTATGTCATTGTATATATATTTATCTATTAAATTTATAGGATTCCCACCTAAACCTATATTTTTACTATCAGGTGATTTACCATTATTATATTTACTTTTATTATCATTAAATAAATTCGCGTTACCACCACTACCGCCACCACCCCCATATAATATATCATTATAATAACTTAAACCACCATTACCACTAACACCATTCCCAATAGATCCTATTCCTCTTTTTCCACCACCACCTCCACCACCCCCACTAGAATATAAACTTTTTCCAATTATTCCATTTATCGGTGTTCTAGTTGCATCACTGTCATAAGAACCTCCACCTGCACCACCAGCTACTACTAATTTATCAAAAGTTCCATTGCCTTCTATTAATTCTATTTCTGTATTATTTCCATATGGCATATAATCAGTTTCTTTTGCATCTTTTGCTCCTTTTCCTCCACTACCTATTAATAATCTATATTTACCTGCTGGCATTTTTAGATTCTTAAATATTTTTACATCACCTCCACCACCTCCTCCACCACCATATCCACCTGCACCACCACCACCAACCATTAATATATCAACATATTTATCAATTTTAAATTCTATATTATAAATTTTATGTTTACTTAATGTATTATCTCCTATAAATGCTAATTTTCTAGTATCTGATATATCATTAATAAATTTTGCACTATTATATTTACTATATTCTAAACTGTAATTATTTAATTCTTTCCAATAATTATCGTGATAAAAATATATTTTATTATTATTTAATATAAATAAAACATCAGAATCACCTTTTTGTAATTTAGGATGTATTAATAAATTATTAATATAATCAATATGATCTGACAAATTTATTTCATTAAATATTTCTATACTTCTTTTTGGATAAAAATCTAAATTTAATTCTCTATTAATAAGTTTATTATCTATAGTTGAATAATATAGTGTAAATGAATTTATAATACTTTTATTCTCATCATGCTTATAGTTAAAATCTAAATCAAAAAATTTAATATTATGTTCTACATTAAATATGTTAGTATTATTTGAATTTTTATCATCAATAGGATATAAAATATCATTTGGATTTGAATTATTAACAAATCTATAATTTTCAAGTGTTAAATCTTTTTTATAATTTTCTCCGTTACTTTTCTCTGTTGTTATTAATTTTATTATTACTATTCGTAGATTATCTGAAGCCAATGCTAATATAATATCATTCGTATCTACAGATAATTTTTTATTTCTTATATTAATAATTTTAAAATCATTTAATACTACATTGCTATAAATTTGTTCTCTATTATCATGTTTAATATGAAATAATAAATTATAATCTTTATTTGAATTTGTATTTAATAAAATAAAAAAATCTTTATTATAATTTAATATTTTTTTAACTTTTAATTTAATTAAATCATTATTATAATTTTTATCATAATAATATTTTATAATTTTTGATGAATATGCATTATTATTATACTCATTTGATTTAAAATTCTCTAAATCTATTTTATTTATAGTTGTTTCTGTATAATATAGTTCATCATCTTTTGCTAGAGTGTTTGTAAAAGTTGTAAACATTAAAGAAATAGGAGTATTATCTTCAGAATATGCAACACTAATATTATCTATTATTTTATATTTTTCTTCCATCAAATATATTTTATTATATTTGTTTTTTAAAATGTCATTATCCATATATTGTAATTTTAATTCATTATTGAATTGATTTAAATTAGAATTATTCTTAATTATTAATTTTTTCCATGTATTACCATAATTTGTTGTATAATATATATCTATTTTCTTTGTACTATTTGATTTTACTGCAGCAAAACCGTATTCAAAATTATTACTAAAATCTATTGCTGTTATATTTAAATCTTGATGAGATATAATTTTAGATTTTTTAATTCCTATTTTTGTGTTTAATATGTATATATCATTATTATTTGTTATATAATATAATGATTTGATATTATTATGATCTATTTTTTTATCAATAAATTTAATATCACATTCTTTATTCTCACAATTATTATATTCTAATTTACTATCTACAGATAAAATTGAAAAATTATTATCAACTATTTGTGTTTCAAATTTTTCATTATAATTTATATATATATTCATAAATATATAAGAAATTATTATCACTAATAATATAATAAATAGTATATTAATATACTTCATCCTTAATATATATATAGATATTAATGAAAAGAATATCTATAATTGGGGGTAATATATCTGGTTTATATAACGCAATTAAATATATTGATACAGAATTTATTATAGACATTTATGAAAAAAAAAATGAAATAGTATTAGATACAATTGATAATTATACATATAATTTATATAATGATAATCATAAAAGTTATATAAATTTATTAAAAAAATTTAATATAAAAAGTATTGAATTAGATTCTATTAAATTTAATGATAAAATATATATTATTATTAATTCTGTAATTGAAAAAGTTAAATTAATTCCATTTAATGTTCGTTCATCATACACTTTTTTAGCTATTTGTAAATTATATTTAAATACCAATGATTACGATTTAATTTATAAAGAACTAAATATTAATAATATATTAAATGATATAAATGCGTCTGATTTTATTAATATATTTACAGAAGATTTATCTAATAAAATAAAATATTATTATATAACTAATGAGGAAATTAATTTATTATTATTTAAAATGATAAATTTAATTAATAATTCTTCACATATTAATTTATATTTGAATAATAATATTAATAGTATTAATTACAATAATACAACAAATGAATTTATTTTAGACAATTCAAAAAAATATGATTATGTCATATGTACTTTATCTAAAAAAAATATAAATAAAATAAAATTATGGACTAATAAAAATAATAATTTACTAAATACTTCAGTAAGTGTAGTTAATCCAAATATCATTAAAAATTTAATTGATAAAATTATTTCTATTAATTTAAAACTTGATAATATTGAAAAAGATTTAATTATTCGAAATATATTATTAAACAAATTGCATATAATTTATCCTCAAAATAAAATTATAAATGATAATATATATATATGGAATACATATAGTAATATTTCTGTAAATAATAATGGATTACTTTTAAAAGAAAAAATTAAATTTTTATTTAATAGTAAATTTTTTATATCGTCTTTATGTTATTCTAAAAATAATATATTTGTTAATTACCTAATAGAAAATATTGATAATACAAATTTTATTAAAATTAAAAAGAAAAAAAAATAATTTAAAGTTATATTATTTATATATAATATGCATCGATTAAATTATATTTTTATTTATATATATATATTATTTAATATATTTGTACAAACTTTATCTTATTCTATAACTTTTCCCACATTTACTAAAAATAAAGCTATTATTTCTAATATAGATGTTAAATCTGCTTCTTCATATGAAATTAACGAATTTAAAAAAATTATTAAAAAAATACCTGTTATTATTTTTAAAAATCAAAAATTAACACCAGAACAATATTATAATTTTGTTAAAAAATTCGATAATAATCATGATAAAGATATATCACTGTATAGTCATACTCAAAATACAATACCATCAGTACCACAGGTTGAATTAATACAACATAAAAATAAAGGTAATCGATTTATTAACATGGACGACGAGTTTAATTATTTATGGCATCAAGATGTTACGGGATCTAATAAATATATTACACCAATTATTAGTAGTATGTATATGTTATCTTCACCAACTCACGGTGATGATACAACATTTGCAAGTTATGAGGATGCATATGATTCCATGGATATAAATTTAAAAAAATATATTCAAAATTTAATTGTTATTCATTCTACATCAGAACTAAGACAATATAATGCTATATATGATTATACTGGTTTGAGAAATGATTTAAAATATAGATATGATGATGATGTTTTTACAGAGAATCCATTTGTTATATATTCAGATAAATATGTTAATAAGAAAACATTTGCTTTAAATCCTAAAAAATTTTTAAGATTTAAACAATTAAATTATGAAGATAGCAATAATTTATATCGACATATTATGAAAAAATATGTTACGCGCACAGATAATATAATATCACATCATTGGGATGATTATGATTTATGTATATTTAATAATAGAAAATTAATTCATACATCTTCACCAAAAGCTGTATATAAAAATAAAGATAGAATTTATTTACAATGTAGATTAGCAACTAAAAGTTCTTTATTAAAATTAATTAATTAAAATATATAAAAAAATGATTATAATATATTTTAAAATTAAAAATTAATATAATGAAGTTTTTAATTACTACAGTTCTATGTTTTATTCAAGGTGTTTATACATTTAGTCCAATGAATTATAATAAACCAATTAAATATAATTCAATTTATAAAAATTATAAATGTACTTTATCAAATAATAATAAAGAAAATATTTTAAGTAATGCTATTAAAGTACTTAATACAGCCGTATCAGTACATAATAATATAAAAAAATGGAATCCGCCAATTGGTTATGTTCCCGATAGAATTAAAAAAAGTAATTATAAATTTAAAAAATGGAATCCTCCCGTTGGTTATATCTCAGAATCATTAAAAAATAAAAAAATTGTAAATGAAATTGATAATCAAATTTTAAATGTAAAAAATCCAGATCTATTATTTACTAATATAAATGATGAAACGGAATATATTAAAGAACAAGCAAATAAATTAGAAGAAGAAACTAAAATTTTAAAAGATATTATAAAAAAAATAAATTATCACACTAATAATATTGCAACAGTTACATTATATCGCAATGAAGATAGTAATAATGAATATATTCCATCTAATAATTATTGGCATGGAAATATTCCATAATTAAACTACATTTAAATTATTTTTATATAAAAATTATTTATTTATTTAATAAATAATATGAAATTTTTAAAAACTTTTTTTATTTTTAATTTAATATATTTTGTAAATTCTTTTACTGTTAATTTCCCTACTTTTACTAATAATAAAGCTATTATTTCTAATATAGATGTTAAAAAATTAACAGATGCTGATAAATCAGAATTACAAAAATTATTTAATATTGTTCCTATGTTAGTTTTTAAAAATCAAAAAATTAATCCACTAGAATATTATGATTTATGTAAAATTTTTGATAAAAATTATAAAAAAGATATATTACATCCATGGTATACTACAATACCATCTGTTCCACAAGTCTCTATCAGAGGCAATATGAATACTTCTGGTATATTTGGCACTAGCAATATAAATCTTAATGATGTCACTTCATATTTTATATATAATTATGTATGGCATCAAGATTTAGTAGGTCATTCTAAACATTTACCACCAATTGTAAGTAGTATGTATATGTTAAAAACTCCTAAAAAAAATAAAATTAGTACTATATATGCAAGTCTTGAAGATGCTTATGATAGTTTAGATTTATCACTTAAAAAAGAATTAAATGATTATAATGTAATTAATGTTAATTCATTAAATAGATTAAATGATGTAACATATGATTATTCTGGTTATATTAGAAAAGATAAAAAAATATATTATGATGATGATATTTTTACTAAGGATCCATTTGTTATATATTCTGATAAAAATAAATATAGAAAATCTCTACTAATTAATCCCAATAGATTTTTTAAATTTGATAAACTTAATTATAATGATAGTTTAGAATTATTTAGACATATTATGAAAAATAATGTTCTTACTAATAGAAATATTTTTCATCATAATTGGGATGATAATGATATAATAATATGGAATAATCGCAAATTAATACATACATCAACGCCAACAATTGAATATAATAATAAAGATGAAAAAAGAAACAGAATGTTTATTCAATGTTTTTTAGCTACAAGAGAACCTTTATTGTCATCATGTTTAAATAATTCAGAACCTATTTTCCATCCAATAAGAATTGATAAACCAATTATTTAAAAAATAATTATTATATATTATTTATACATATAATGATAATTATATATTATTACTTTTAACATATTTAAATCTAGATTTATTTTATTATAATAAATATGATTTTATTAATTTTGTAATTTGGAAAGGATATAATATTAATTTTAATACTATATTATTCGGACATTCTTATGGTGGTTTTAAATGTCTTGAATATAATAATTCAAAATTAATTGCTAAAATTGTATATGGAGCAACTCATAATACTTATAAAAAAATAAAACAAGTTAGTAAAATTGATAAGGATAATATACCTACTCTAACAATGATTGGAAATAAAGATGGTTTTTTTCACTATCTCATTTAAATGATGAAATATATGATAACTATATTTTTTAAAAAAAAATCAACATACGATTCTTGTTAATAATACTAATCATTTATGTATCCGTAATAATAAAGTTAGTTATTTATCTAAATTTTAGGTAAAGATAATAATTTAGATATTGATCCAAATTTAATGATAAATGCTATTTGTAATATTATTATTTATTATATTAAATTTATATTATAATATCATCCATGATAATTGGTTTATTAATGGTAATAATAACATATTTTTTATAATTACATTAATTGAAAAAACTAATATTATTGATATAATACTAACTGCTATATAATGTTTTAAAATTATTAATAATTTATCTGGAAATACTTTTGTATCACTTTTAACATTTCTTAATAATGGTATCCAAGATGATGCTCCATAACCAGGTTCTGTTGTAATTGCTGTTAATGTAGTATTTTTAACATTTGGATGTGTTATACAATCCAAACATAAATTTGCTATTTTATTATATGATATTTTAGTTGGAGGCAAATAGATACCATTGTCTCTTAATATTAATGAAAAATTGGCATCAATATCATTATTCATTATTCCTGGGCGTATAATTGTATATGTTATATTTGAATCTCTTAATTCACATTCACCTGCATAATTCCATGCTTTATGCATTGATCCAAATAAATTTATTATGATAGATGGAATAGACCATGGTTTTTCTCCATTTCCTGTTACACGAATAATATGTTTAGTTTTAGTTATTTTGGCTGCATTTATAATATTAATCATTCCTAAATAATTAACATTTACAGGATGATTTAAATCATTTACATTTTTTCTTATTATATCTGTTAATCTTGTTTTTCTTTTTGAGCCATGCACAGCAATACATGTATCAACTCCTTCTAATAGTTTTACAATACTTTCATAATTATTAACATCACCGTTAACTATTTTAATATTTGGATATTTATTATATAAATTAATTAAATTTGATGAATTATTTTGTCTATTTAATATTTTTGTTGATATTTTATTTTTACATAATTCATGTACTACTGCTTTTCCTAAATTACCTGTTGCACCAATTACTGCTACATTTCCATATGAAAATGCATTTGTTAAACCAAATAAACACAATATTATAATATATAACATGTAAATATATAGTTTATTATATTACATTTTTTTTTATATAAATTAAAAAAAAATGATTATTTTTATTTATTTTTTATTTAATAAAATGAACTCTTTTCTTAAATCTTACCTATTTTGCTTTATCTTTATTATTTATATTAATTATACTACTGGATTTGATTGTACTTGTTTTCCTATTATTAAAAAACTATTTCAAAAAACTCATAATTACAATAATTATAAAAAAAAAGATTTTACTACTAGAGAAACAGCACTAAGAAATCGTAGATATAAATTATCTAAATTTCAAATTGATAAAACTGCTTCTGATATTGTTGGTCCAAAAAAAAATAATAATTTTAAAAATAATACACTAACTAATGATAATATTATGCCATCTAATTATAATTAAAACATTTATTTAAATAATATTTCTTTTTGGTGGATATTTCCCTACTTTCATTTTTGTTTGTAATTGATTACAAATAAACCATATAATACTTGTGGATATTAATAATGAAAATGTAATTATTCTATTTATATATATTTTTGTTGGATTATAATATGATAATAATGGCCATACTAAAATAAATATAAGTGGTTTTAAATAAACTATTATTTTTTTTATAGATTCTAAATTTTTATAAGCATTTTGACATATTTTACAGTGTTTTAAATGATATTCTTCTCTATTTATTAATTCCTCTTTATTATTGAAATTTTTTATAATTTTATTTTTTCCCCATGGTATCATACCTGCTTTTTTTAACCATTTTCTCCATAATAATACTGGTGTATCTGCTGTTGTTCCTAAATTATAATGTTTTAAAGTTGAATTATAATTATAATAATTATTATCTCTTAATGATAATTCTTTTTCTTGTTCGTGTAAAAATATTGTATCTTCTTCTAATACTTCATTGCGACCCATATGTCTTATAAAACTCGGTTTACTAAATAATAAAAATTTTGTGAATAAATTATTTGGTGTTTGCATTGGAAATCTTGCTATTATTCTAGAATATCCCGGTGATTTTGGTATAGCATATGCAACAACCCATGCATTAATTAATGTTTTTATACTATTATCTCTATTTTTTTTATGACTTTTAAATATATTAAATGGATTTATAGTTTTTATCTGTAAATTTGTATGTTGATAACATGGTGCTTTAAATTCGGTATGATTACAAAAACCTTTTATTATATCTATTTTAAAACCTTTTTTTGATATATCATTTCTTATATTATATTTAATTGGTTTTGCTAAATTTCTATTACCTTGAGAACCGTGATGTGTAAATGGAACATGACTTATATCTATTATATTTTCCAATAATATACTATAATCATAAGGTAAATCTAATGAAAAATCATCAGTTAATGCACCATTATCAATAGGTTGACTTGTTGGTATTAATTTTGTGGATGGTTTATAACCATTTATATATTTTTCCGGCCATATCCATATAATTCCTTGTTTTGTAACAATATTATATGAATTAATATTAAATCTATTATTATTTTCACAATATGGTTTTTCTCTTTGTGGTATTTTTACACAATTACCTGTTGAATTAAAACACCATCCATGATAAGGACATTCTATATCTCCTTTCTCTGTAATTCTACCTTCTGATAATGGCGCAAGTCTATGAGAACATTTATTATCTGTAGCACTCCATTCATTATTTAATTTGTCCCACCAAATAACTAAACTATTACCAAGTAATGTAAATTCAAATGGTTTATTTTTATCTGTTCTATCTTCTAGAGCAATTGGATACCAATTTTTTTTCCATTCAAAATTATTAAAATTTTTATTATCATTTATATTATTTTTTTTATATATCATTTTAATATTACTTTTTTTTATTCCACATACATTTATTCGATTATGTTTATTATAATATTTATTTATTTCTAATGGATTATTTAATCTTAATATATTACTAAAACACAACACATTTTGTAATATAATTAATTCTATAAATATCCTTTTATACATTTTTTATTATATTATATAAAAAAAACTTTATATATTAATTAATTTTTTAAACTTGGTGCATTTATTCCCTGTGCTGTTAATATTCCTGTTATTAAACCTACAAATACGCAAGTTATTACCCATCCAAACATTGTTTTATATACTATTTTTTTGTTTATACCTGATACATTCTCTTTCCATGAACTTTCTAATAAACCTACACCACATGTTGCACCTAATTGACAATGTGTTGTTGATAATGGTATTTTTAATCTACTTCCAAATATTGTCACTAATGCAGCACTCAATTCTATTATTGTACCTCTTGATGGTGTTATTTTACATAATTTAATACCAATTGCTCTTATAATTTTATAACCATATAATAATAATCCTATTGATATACCAACACCACCTAAACTTAATATCCAATATGCATTATTATCCATTACTGAATTTTTTCTAACATCGCCATCAATATATATTGTTAAAATTGCTGCAAATGGTCCTATCGCATTTGCTACATCATTTGCACCATGACTAAACGCAGCACATGCTGCTGAAAAAATTTGTAAATATTTAAAAAATTCTTCTGTTCTTATATCAAATTTTTCTGCATTATTGTGTAAAGCATTTACAATATCCTCATCATGTTTATCAATTTTATCAAATTTATTTATATCTATATTTTTTATTTTTTTTATAATATTAAATGATCTATTATTCTCATTTTCATTTACTGATTCGGGTAATATATTATTATTATTCGATTCTATTTCATTCGATTCTATTTCATTCATTTCTATTTCATTCATTTCATGTGGTAATTTTTTAGAAACTATTGCTATATTATTACTATAAACATATGTATATGTATTATTTGCATTGTATGTATATGATATAAGTTTATTTTGATTATTTTCTATATTATC
>Ga0181555_1000260_pt1 | contig 52172 bp, 46 predicted proteins | sample 011ome_15_FD_145601 | JGI IMG/M metagenome (GOLD analysis project Ga0181555, IMG submission 145601) | Coastal salt marsh microbial communities from the Groves Creek Marsh, Skidaway Island, Georgia - 011504AT metaG (spades assembly) | ecosystem: Environmental > Aquatic > Marine > Intertidal zone...
ATAGACTCTTATACGCAACCCATTATCTGCTTTAACGTATTCTTTATCCTCTGGAAGTAGCGACTTTATAAGGCTTTCAGTGAACTGCTCAGACTTTCTAGGCATAGAACTAGTGTACCGTACCTTCAGCGTACCTACAAATAAAATACTGTAACGTGGGAATGGGAGCTAGAGGAAGATTCAATTAATAGCCTTAAACCCTATCAATATAGGGCTTAGACCTTGTTTTAACTGGAGCGGGAAACCAGGTTCGAACTGGCGACCTCAACCTTGGCAAGGTTGCGCTCTACCAACTGAGCTATTCCCGCTTTTGAGTTCGTTAATATACATCCAAGAGTATAAGCATTCAAGCTTAAAACTTGATATTTACAAGGCTTAAAATCACCTAGTAGCTGATCAAGCTAACCGAGGTCTGGGTTATGGGTAAAACTATGCAGGCTCTCATCTGCTGGCGACCATTTGTTTGCCGTCGAGCTCCAGAAATTAGATTCAATAGAAAGCCATGAGGAGTCATTTAGTGTGCCAGCTTTGATGAATTTGATTCCTGGATTTTCTTCAACAAAACTTATTACCGGCGAGCCACACTCTTCGCAGAAACCTCTGCTGATATGAGAGCCAGCAGTTCCTGTCACGGTGTAATATTTGAGACTACCATTTAAAGTTAGATCTTCTTCCGGGATCATTACAATTGTAGCTTTGCCACTTCCTGTGGACTTCTGACAGTCTTGACAATGACAATGATGTGCTGAAATAACTTTGGAACTATCAAATTTATACTCGATCTTGCCGCATAAACATCCACCTATTTTTACTTCATTGCTCATTTAGTCACCCCATATAATTTTTATTAATTAATATCATAAGTTTCTACAAATAGTATTCCAATAGAAATCATAAAGAATATATTTAATAGGGTGTACCTTTTATATTTTAAAATCATGTTTAAATTCAACTCAAACATAAATAATTTATATATTAAATTAAAGTATTATTGATAAAATATATGTACCTTTAATTTTCTAAAATATAGTATAAAGTCACTATTTTACAATTAAATTCTGAGGGGAATTTCCATGAATAAATACAAATATATCTTATCTTTAAGTTTAATTTTTGTCTTTTCGCTAAACACATTGGCACAATCAAATGAAGTCGAAGAGATCATAACAACTGCTACTAAAACAGAAAAAACTCTACAAGAAGTTCCTGTCGCTGTATCAGTTATCAGCGCTGATGAAATCGATAAAGCTAACGTCGTTGATGCTTTTGATTTAATGCAAGTGGTTCCCTCTTTGGATACAAGGCAGTATCAATCATCCAAAAATGCTGCATTTTTTATTAGAGGTTTTGGAAATGGTTCAAATAATAATGGTGTGGAGCCTTCGGTAGCATTGTTTGTTGATGGTGTATATCGATCAAAAATGCAAAGCAGAATTAGCGACCTGCCCATGGTAGAAAGGGTTGAAGTCCTGCGCGGCCCTCAAAGCACACTCTTTGGTAAGAATGCTACAGCTGGAGTAATAAATATTGTTACTAAAAAGCCATCGTTTGAAAATTTTGGAAAAATTTCATCATCTCTGGGTAACTTTAATTCAAAAAAAGTAAGAGCCTATTATACCGGACCATTAAGCGATACTGTTGCATATAGCATTAGTGCAGATAGCCATCAGGCTGATGGTCATGCTAAGAATAAGGTCACAGGCAATGATACCAATAATAGAGACAGGTATTCATTCAGAGCTGATTTGCTCATTGAAGCCAGTGATGATACTCAGATTAGAATAACAGCTGACTATGATGAATATGATGAATTCTGTTGTCAGGTAAGTAATGTTTCTGCTGGTCCTGCAAAGGGAGTTGTATACGCACTTGGTGGTCAAGCTGCTCCAAATAGCCCATATGATGATTCTGTATATTTTAATTTTGACTCATTTGCTAAAGGTGAGAATTCCGGAATTTCAATCAATGTCGTTAAAGAAATGGATAACATGACATTTACAAGTATTACCTCCTCAAGAGATTCAGATAGCCTTGAAAGTCAAGATATAGACTTTGATAGCTCAAGGATACTTAATCCAAATACAACCAATGTAAACTTGTCTGCAAAATCTCAAGAATTTAGACTTGCTTCACAAGGTAATGAAAAAATTAACTGGTTGATCGGCGCCTATTATTACAAAGAAGATCTTAAGAATGACTCAGGCGTTGTTTTTGGACCTGCGTGGAGGACTTATGCTGATATTCTAGTAGATGGATTAACTGGGGGTACTTTTACCTTAAATGATGTTGGAAGTTTAATTGGTATTCCAGGATCACTTCTATTTGCTACAGGTCAAGAAAGCACGGGTTATTTTACCCAAGACACAGAAACAACAACTTTTTTTGGTCAGGTTGATATTAATATTACTGACAACTTAAGCGCTGTTCTTGGAGCAAGTTATATCGAAGATGAAAAAGAAGTTACCGGTTTAAATGTTAATACCGATATCTTTTCAAACCTTGGTTTTGTTGGAATTGGAACCGTCGGATTAATTCAAGCTGGAATTGATCCTGCTACCGCAGCTGTCCTAGCAACAAATCCCGAATTCAATCCATTGCTAGGATTTCAAGCTCTTCAATTTTTACCTGAAATGCAGGCCTTCCCAAATGCTGGGCAAAGTGGTAAATCCTCCGATGACAATGTTGATTACACTGCAAAACTCACATACGCATTGAATGAAAATACTTCAATCTATGGAGGCATTTCTACAGGGTTTAAATCTACTGCATGGAATCTTTCTGTAGACTCAACACCTGATGCAGTTGAAATTGCTGCATTGGCTGCCGCAGGAACTCCAGTAGCTGAAAATACAGCTCTAGGTCAAAGGTATGCATCTCCAGAAGAAGCTGAAGTTCTAGAGCTGGGTGTAAAAATGAGGCTGTCTACTGGATATTTAAATGTAACTGCATTCAAGCAAGAGATAAAAGACTTTCAGTCAAATACATTCGTTAGCTCAGGATTTATATTAGCTAATGCTGGACAACAATCTTCAGAAGGATTTGAGTTTGATCTAATGTTTTCTCCAGTACCTAGTATAGATATCACTTTCGGAGGATTGGTTATGGATTCAAACTATGACTCATTTGTTGGCTCAGCAGCAGGTGATGTAAGTGGAACTAAGCCTGAAAATGTTCATGATGATTCCTTTACTAGCTCCATTACTTGGAACTGGAACAGAGGTAATACAGATGGTTACATTAGGTTAAATCATCTTTATTCAGGCCCAACATTTATCAGAATAGATCCTGCTGAAAATGCAGCTATGTGTGCTGCAGGAACATGTGAAAAGACAAAAGATACTCTAAATTTTAGTGCAGGAATTACAAGAGGTAATTTAGATATTATTTTTTGGGGTAATAATATCAACGATGACAAATATCTTCACACAGCCTTCTCATCAGTTGGAGATCCATTCGCATCATCTTTTGAAGGATATCCTAATGCACCCAAAACATATGGAGTCACGGTTAGTTACTCTTTCTAAGATCATTTACCCCTTAGTTGTGGTTTTTTAGATTAGTAATGGAAGGAGCTCGAAAGAGCTCCTTTTTTTTATATATAAATTATTTACTTAAATTTTCTAATGCTTCTGACATCTTTTTTTGCAAAGCTCCTATGGCCTGCAATGGTCGAATCATCACTTTAAAGTCAATAATTTTACCCTCTTCGTTCCAACGAATAATATCAACACCATTAACGGAAATGTCACCGATATAAGTTTCAAATTCTAGGACGCTATCAAGACCATCGACGAGCTCACGAACATACTCAAATCTATCCATGTCAAAAGTTTGACCGGCACCCATTAAATAAAGTTTTGACATTTCTTTTCCTTCAATAGGTTTGAAAACGATTGGTGATGTGAATACACAGGATTCATCAAGAATTTTATCTAATAATTTTGGGTCATTGGATATTAAACCTTCGTGCCACTTTTTTAAATATGAGTGTGTTTTATTCATTCGAGTATTAGAAACCTTTGATGGGGAGGATGCAAGCAGTGTTTTAGGATAAAGGAAGCCTCTGCAACTGAATTGTTAAAATTTAAAAAGCAGCTTGAAGTTTATTTTTTTCTTCTAAGCTTACGAAGACGAGCGTATTCATTTTGTAGCTTTTTCTCTGCTAAATCACGCCTTCGATGCCGTCTATTTCTAGCTGCTTCAGATTTTTGAATTCTGATAGCTTTATTCATTCTTTTTAAATAATCTCATAAAGAAAAAAGAAAAGCAAAAAGTAGTTTATTTTTTAATGATAAGTTTTTGCAGCCTCGATTTAATTATTTTTAGTTCTAAATTATAGGCAGAACCAGATGAAGAATTATTTCTTGAAATTGGTTGTGTAATTAATTGAGGGTCTTGATCGGACTTTACTTTAACATAAGCCTCTCTGAAGGGTACTCCTGATTGAACCAAATTATAGGCACGATCTGTCATGAGCATGTTCTGGTCTATAAATTCATTTGAACGCTGGGTATTTACTTTGATTGATTTAATTAAATCCGGAAGCAGACTTAAGGTCTTTGTCACGCAATGAGTGGAATATATCAGTGATCTCTTAGTCAGTTGTAAATCACGATGATATCCGCTTGGAAGAGATATTAAATTTTCTAATTCTGAATAATATCCTGCTATCTCTGCATAGTTAGCCCTCATAATCTCTATTACATCAGGATTAGATTTGTTTGGCATGATAGATGATCCTGTTGAATATTTAGATGCAATGCTCAATAAGTTAAACTCCTGAGCTAAAAAAATACTCATATCCCATGCAAATTTTCTCACATCAAGCATCGGCTGCTTAAGGGAACCAATAAGCTCTAATTCAAACTTACCTCTGCTATTTTGAACATACAAACTATTTAATTGCTTTCTTTTAAAACCTAATTCCTTGGTTGAAAGTTCGCGCTTAATAGGAAGATTAACTCCGTATCCAGCTGCTGTGCCCAAAGGATTTACATTCATCCAGGATTGAGTACTTGAAATCAAATCGATGTTATCAAGAAAAGATTCAGCAAAAGCTCCGAACCACAAACCCCAAGTCGAAGGCATAGCTCTTTGTAAATGGGTATAGCCAGGCATAGGATCAGATGAATGTTTTGTAGCTTTATCAAAAAATGATTTAGCAATCTGTAAGTTGATAGATTGAATTTCATCTAACTTTGCCCTGGCATAAAGACGCATAGCCACCATCACCTGATCATTCCTACTTCTACCTGTGTGGATTTTCTTTCCAACCGATCCTAGTTCTTTTGTTAAAAAATCTTCTATTGCAGAATGACAATCTTCGTATTTAGAAGTTAATTTGAATTTCTTTGTTTGAAATAACTTGGCAAGCTTTTTTAAAGCTGAAATAACTTTCTTGGTTTCAGATTTATTTAAAATATTAATATGTTGTAATTCATTGGCATGAGCAATAGATGCCTCTATGTCATACAAAAATAATTCTTGGTCTAAAACTATATCTTCACCAGATAAGAAATTATCAATGATAGAATTTTTACCTTTTGAGCTTTGGTTCCAAATTTTCATGTCTATGTTATTCCTAAGTTATCTTCCCACCCAAAAGCAGAATTTAAATTCTGCACAGCCTGGGTTGCTGCACCTTTAAGGAGATTATCAAGCGCACAACAAAATGTCAGCCTATTAATTTCTTTATCTACTTCAAAGCCTCCAATTATTACATTAGATGTATTTTGTACATCTTGCATATTTGGAAGTTCTCGTTGTATAGAAATTAGTGATTTTTGATCATAATAGGTAATAAATAAATTATAAATTTCTTCTGCCAGCACAGTCTTTGACAGAATAAAATTACCAGTCATCATTATTCCTCTGAAAAAATTGCCAACGTGAGGTGTAAATAATATATTTGGGTAACTATGAGTTTTAACTTCTCGCTCATGCAGATGTGACACGAGTGAGTAAGGAAGAATATTATCTTTAAGGGCTTCCTGATTATTTCTTGGGTTTGGCGAGGCTCCTGCTCCACTATATCCTGAGATACCATATAGATTTACAGAGCCAACCAAAATATCTACTAAGGGAGCAAGCATAAATTGCATTGCGGATGCATAACATCCTGGATTACTGATTCTACTTAACACCACTCTATTTGACAGCTCAGGCACTCTATATTCCCAAGCATCATCAAAACGATGATCTGCGCTTAAATCAATAATAATAGCTTCAGGATTATGCCGAACAATTAAATCAATATATTTTGCAGATTCGTTATTTGGTAAAGCCAAGATAAAAGCATCTTCATCAGCTAACACAATATTTTCTAAACTTAAATCTTGATAAAACAAACCACTATCAGCATCAGGTTCAAATGGTTGGCCAGCCTTAGATGTAGAAAAAACTGAGCTTATATTTAAGTGCTTATGTTGAGCCAATAACTTAATCACTTCCTGACCAACATAACCTCTGCCGCCTAATAAACCTACTTTTTTAACTTCCATTTAAATTACACTTTTTGGTTTATTGATAGCATACTCAATGCAATCTTTAAGGGCGCTATAATCAGATATACCAATCCAAAAAATATGCCAATCATCTTGTTTCTGACAACCCTCACAAATTGAGGTATAAAAACTGTTTATAGGATTGTTGGGTCGTGATCGCCAAAAAACTTGAGGATAAGCTTTTCGCATCTCGTGCCAAATGCCAGCTCCTAAACCCTCGCCTTTAGCCTCAGGAATTACTCCAAATTTATCCATGTACGGAATAGCAAAATCATTTGATATAGCTATCGTAGCTCGCTTGCATGAGGTCATAAAAATATTTAAATCCTTTGGGGAGCGAAAGAAGTCATCAACTAGCTTCCCATTGAATGAACTTTCTATAATTTTTCTAAATTGATCCTCTATGTCTTTGTCTGGGAGTTCATGCCGATCAACTCTGTAACCATATTTAATTAGTGTGCCAGAACCTGAATCCGTAAATAATTCTTTAGGTAGATTGATTGGCTCTGTGATCGACACAGATGCTGTTTTTGGAAGATCATCTAACAAAGATTTTATTTGCTCTAATTTTAATTTCATTCCCGAATGCAGCCACTCTTCTTGCATAAATTCATTGTATTCCAAGGCCAGATTAATGTTTGTTATTAATTGACCGCTTTTGTTAAAAATACCGCCTATTTCTGACAGGAAAATAGCTTTATATGGATTGATTGCTTTCACTAATTCAACGGTCGCAATATCTGCATTAATGTTTAACACTTCATTGCCCATAAATCCCACAGGAGCAATTACTGGTATTGAATCTAATTCCAGCACTTCATTGACAAGATTGACATCTACAGATTCGATGGATCCTACATATCCTAGATCAGGGTGAGCCATAGTGCATTTGAATATATTGGAAATCAAACCTTTTGCTTTTGCTCCTTGAGCCTCCAAGGCATCAACAATCTTTTTATTAGTTTCCTTGAAAACTGAATAAGCAACATCTCTTACTTCTAGGGAAGTCACCCTTTGGCCATCAATAAAAGAAAATTCTATTTTCTTCTTTTGCAAGGCTTCAGATAGCATTGGACCAGCTCCGTGAAGTATGACAGGCTTCAAACCTACTTGATTTAAAAAAACTAGAGATGAAATAAGATTTTCAATATCATTTTCAACCACTGATCCGCCAACTTTGATCACAGCAAAGCGTTGTTCGGGAGAAGAAAATTTTTCAATGTACTTATTTATTTCTTTCTCAGAGCCAATAGCGCCAAGGAGTTTTAAAATGGTACTTTTTATAAATTGATTAGAAGGTTTGCTCATTGGATTATCTTTTTAAAATCAATCAATGCTTGATTTAACTCTCCTAGATCCACCGACTCATTCGGCTGATGGGCATCTGCAATGTTGCCTGGACCATAAACGATAGCTCGGTAACCTGCCTCGCTAAATAACGAAGCTTCTGTCCAGAAATTTACAGGAGAAGATAAAGCTAAGCCAAGTTCATCTGCAAAAGATTCTGCTTCGCTAACATCTCCAGATGCTGGCAATGCAGGGGCTATAAATCCAGCAGTAAATTTTGCATTGTTTTTAGATGTTGTAGTGTTGAATTCACCTAATAATTTATCAAAAGACTGTCCAGGCAACGGTCTCATGCCAAATTTTACCTGAGCATGGTCTGCAATGATATTTGGTTTTATACCGCCTTCAACTAGCCCCAAATTAAAAGCAATGCCCTGTAAATCTTTGAACGATTTGTTGTTGTATGATTCGGCTACTTTCAAAGCTGCATCTGACCATCTAGTTAATTTATGAATAGCATTATCAGTTAGTGCTCTTTGTTCAGAGCTGTGGCCTGCTAAACCAAAAAATTCCTGCGTACCTGTCAAAATACCTCTGTGACATGTAACAGCCTTATTTTGAGTTGGTTCTGCAACGATTACTCCTTCATAGGGATGTTGAGTTTTAATAAACTCCTTTATACAAGTGCTTTGCCCTGCCTCCTCATCAGTGGAAAATAAGATTGCGTAATTTTCTAAACCTTTTTCAATTAAAGTTAATAAACAAGCTGCTGCTCCCTTTATGTCGCAGGTACCCAAACCGAAAGCTCTCCCGTTATTAATCGTTAAGTCATATGGATCAGACTGCCAACCATCACCTGCCGGCACTGTGTCTAAATGCACATTGATAAGATAGTTTGGTGAGCCTTTGGTAAGGAGAATATTTAAAGAGTCCTCTCCTAAATCCGTTATCTGAGGAGTAATGAAGTCTAAAGAACTTAGATACTCAATTAATCCTGATTGTTTGATCTTTCTCGGTGGATTTGAGGTATCGCATGCAACTAGAGCTTTGAGATGTCGAAGAGTTAGCTCTAGATCAGTGTTCATTTTTTATTATGAATAGAAGCCCATGTTGAAGTGCTCTGACCAATCAGCTTAATAAATCCTTTCGATTCAGCCTCTGACCATGTTGCAGATTGAGCGTAAGCTCCTTCTGGGCTCTTGAGTATATTTTTTGATTTGACTGTGACTGCATCAACTCTTCCAGGAGTTAGCTTCAAGGTGACTTCTCCAGAAACAGTTTTTTGAGAATCAAATAAGAATGCCTCTAAATTCTCTCTTAGTGGCTCAAAATAAAATCCCCGATAAACAAGATTTACCCATTCCTGCCCGACTTGAGATTTCATAAAATTTTGCTTGTCAGTCAAGACAGCTTCCTCAAGTGCCCTATGAGCTGACATCAAAATCGTAATACCTGGAGCTTCAAAAACAAATCTACCTTTTAATCCAATGATTGTGTCGCTTGAAAAAACTGAACGCCCTATTCCAAAAGAGCCTCCAAGCGTGTTTAAAGATCTTAAAAAATCAGCTCCTTGCATTTTTTTATCATTGATAGAAATAACTTTCCCTCTAAGAAATTTTATTTTTAAAGTTTTTGGTTGTTTAGGGTATTGATGAGGTAATTTACACAAAACATAACTTTCGTTTGAGGGCTCTTCCCACTCATCAATTTCACTTCCCGAAATTGTTGCACCCATAAGGTTTTCATTGATGCTGTATTTCTTGTGCAAGGAAGAAACTTTGTAGCCCCTTTCTTGTAAATAATCCTCTTCGTAACCTCTAACATTTTTAGTGATGTTTTGGATCTCTCTGATTGGAGTGATAATGTTAAAATTACCATGAGCTCTTATGGATAGATCAAATCTAATTTGATCATTACCCATGCCAGTGCAACCATGAGCAATATCTTTTGTTTTTAATTTTTTGCATAATTTAATTGATTCCTTAACTATCAAGTATCTATCAGAACATAGAGCAGGATATTTGTTTTGATAGAGAGCTCCAGACTGAACTAAAGGAATGAGAATCTCGGACCATAGGCTTTTTTCAACATTAATATTGATATGTTTTTTTGCACCCAGCTCATTGGCTCTTTTTGTAATTGCAAGTTCTTCTTTTGCTGGGATGCCACCTGTATTAACAAACAAAGTATGAACTTCATAACCTTGATCAATTAAGTATGGAATGCAAAAACTGGTATCAAGACCCCCTGAAAATGCTAATACAACTTTTTTATTCATTATTACTTCCTATAAAATTTTACTAAGCATAGATTTTTGAACATGCTTTCTATTTGCAGCCTCTTGAACTGCTATGCAGTACTCAGCATCCATAACTCCATCGGTAGCTTTGACATTCCTTCTCAAAGGGAGGCAATGACTAAAAACAGCATTATCGGTGAGGCTCATCTTTGATTCATCAACAATAAAATGTTTATATTTGTTGTTGCTAGCCATCTGATCGTCTGGTTTTCCGTAGTGCTGAAGACTGCCCCAACTTTTTGCATAGACAATATCTACATTTGAATAAGCGCTATCAATATCATAGGACACTTCAAACGAAGTTCCCTCAGATTCACAATTCTTTTTTGCAGCTATAAGGTATCTATCATCGAGATGATAATCCTCAGAGGGACATAATAATTTAACATTCATACCAAACTTGCTAGCTATCATAAGACTAGAATTAGCAACTGCGGTATTCAAAGGCTTGGGGTGATACGTCCAAGTTAGCAGATAATCTTTGCCTTGAAGGTCACCATAATGTTCTTGCAAAGTTAAGATATGAGCAAGTTCTTGGCATGGATGCTCAATTGTCTCCATGTTCACCACGGGCACTGAAGCGTATTTTGCAAAGCTGTTAATAACTGAATCTGTTCTATCGTAATCCCAGTCCATAAACTGAGGAAATGCTCTAATCGCAATGCAATCACAATAGGATGATAAAACTTGTGCAACTTCCTTCACATGCTCTTCTGCATTTCCATCCATGACAATATTTTCTTCAAATTCAATTGGCCATGCATCTTTACCTGGTTGCAAGATTATTGCTGTGCCTGAAAGCTCGCTGATTCCAACTTCGAAGCTAGTTTTTGTTCTAAGCGAAGGATTGAAAAACAACATTGCAATTGACTTATTTTTTAAAAGAGGTTGATGTGGTTTATTTTTAAGCTCAATGGCAAAATCAACTATATCCTGAAGCTCTGAGCGAGACCAATTCTGCGTAGTAATAAAATTTTTCATGATAGACATTGAAGTTACACCATTGCTGGTGATTATTAAAGCGATCTAAGTCTTTGTGTTGGAATTGAAGATTTAATATCAACAATTTCATTCGATTCATTAAAATAAACTAACGTAGGAGCATGATCAATTATTTGATTTTTAGGCATTGATGCGTATGAACAAATAATAATAATATCTTTTGGTGATGCTTTATGAGCAGCTGCGCCATTGATTGAAACGGTTTTTGAACCAGCTTCAGCAGCAATTAAGTATGTGGAGAAACGCTCTCCATTCGTAACATTATATATTTCAACTTTTTCATATTCAGTCATCTTGGCCGCTTCTATGAAGTCTTTATCCAAAGCGCACGAGCCCTCGTAATCAATCTCAACTTGAGTTACGTGAAGGCGATGGAGCTTTGAATTTAGCAGCACTCTTTTCATAGGTTGAGAAGTATGCAAGAAAAACGCCCAAAATCCAATATTATTGAATAATATAATTGTCTATCAGCCTTACATTCCCAAGCTTTGCAGCAATAGCCACTAAAGTATTTGGTTCAAACTCAAATAGTTCTTCAAGGGTAGTTGAATTACAAAATAAAAAATAATCTACGTTAAAATTTAATTCTTCAAGTCTCTGAATACCTTCTATTTTTAAATTTGTTAAGTTTTCATTCTTAGATCTTTGTGCAATTTCTTTTAAAATAATTGACAGATGTTTTGCGTTTGCTCTTTGCTGAGAAGACATCAAGTTATTTCTTGAAGACATTGCTAATCCATCCTCCTCTCTTTGGGTTGGAACTCCATGAATGTCTATATTGAGATTTGAATTGATTAAAAAATCTTTAACTATCAAATATTGTTGGTAATCTTTGAGCCCAAAAAATACATTATTAGGCCTAATCAATTGAAAAAAATGATTAAGAATTGTAATGACTCCATCAAAAAAATGTGGCCTTGAGATTCCGCATAGTTTTTTTGAAAGCATTGAATTCGCACTTAATTCTATCGCATTTTTTGCAAAATTAGATCCTGGACAAAACACTGCATCGCATGAAATTGTTTCAAGATGCTTTAGATCTTGATCCAGGGTTCTTGGGTAAACATCCAAATCTTCATTCGGACCAAATTGAAGAGGGTTCACATAAATAGAAGCTAAGGTAACTCCTGCAAACTTATTAGCTTCAGTCACTAATTTAAGATGGCCATCATGAAGATTGCCCATAGTTGGCACAAAATTTACCTCTCCAGAAGAGTCAAGAAATTGATTCAAATCATTAAGTGAATTAAAAACTTTCAAGTTTAAAAAAAAGTATGTTCTTTTGCAGGAAATTGCTTCTCTTTGACTGCTTTCACATAAGCACTTATAGAGCTTTGAATAGAATCATTTTCAGCAAGAAAGTTTTTAACAAACTTAGGTGATTTATCCAAGCACGAAATTCCTAGTAAATCATGAATTACCATAACCTGGGCATCCGTATAAACTCCAGCACCTATACCAATCACTGGAATTGATAAAGATTGAGTGATTTCCTTAGCTAAGTCCTCAGGAACACACTCTAATAACAAAAGCGAGGCTCCTGCAGACTCTAAAGCCCTTGCCTCAGAAATCATCTCCTCCCTCTTATCTGTATCTCTACCCTGAACAAAATATCCTCCAATCCTATTAATGGATTGAGGTGTGAGACCCATGTGAGCGCAAACTGGTATTCCTCTTTCAGCCAATGTATTAGTTAAATCACAAATCCAATGGCCCCCTTCAAGCTTGATAGAGTGAGCTCCATTTTGCATTAAAAGGCCTGCATTTGATAAAGCAGCATCTTTGGTTGCATAGCTCATAAAAGGCATATCTGCCATCAGATGGGAGTTCACATTACCTCTGGAAACATTTTTTAAATGATAAATTAAGTCATCCATAGTTACTGGAAGTGTGCTCTCATGACCCTGAATAACCATCCCCAAACTATCGCCAACTAAAATAACCTCAACACCTGCCTGGCTGATGACATTTGCAAGAGTAGACTCATAAGCGGTCAAACATGTAAATTTTTCTCCCTTTGCCTTTAAGCTTTGTAAAGTATTGATAGTAACCAATGGTTGGGATTGATGAGCTGACATAATTAGTGAAGTGATTGAGTATCCTGACTCAGCAAATTAATCAATTGAATAGCTAGAAGCCTTTTTGATGCTTTTTGAAAAAATTGATATGAATTATTTGTAAAAACGCTAACTTCATTATAATCAGAATCAAATCCAATATCTGACTTAGATACATCATTAGCAACAATAAAGTCCAAACCTTTCTTGATTAATTTTGATTTTGCATGCTCTTCAATTCTTTCGGTTTCTGCACAGAAACCCATAAACCTTTTATCAGTAAACTCTCCAGCTAACGATGAAATAATATCAATGTTTTTTTGCAGCTCTATATTGAGACGATCCTCATCTGTTTTTTTTATTTTTTGTATATTTTGATGTGCTGGTTTGAAATCAGCGACGGCAGCACACCCTATAAAAATATCAGCGTCTGACATTGATGATTGAGCTTCCTTATACATCTCATCTGCTGTTTGGACATCCAGTCTTTGGATTTGGGGTGAACAAGAAAGTGAAACAGGTCCAGAAATTAAAATTACTTCAGCACCAGACCTTGCAGCAGCTTCAGCCATTGCGAAGCCCATTTTTCCTGAACTATTATTTGAAATAAACCTTACAGGATCAATTTGCTCTCGGGTAGGGCCAGCTGTAATAATTATCTTCTTACCTGCCAAAGGTTTGTTTTGAGTCAACATAATCGTCTCATATATTTCTTCAGGCTCAGACATTCTTCCATAGCCGTTATCACCGCATGCTTGCTCTCCTTTCGAAGGACCAACAAAATCCATACCAATAGATGATAGATATTCTACATTTTGTTGAGTGGTTTGATTTGACCACATATTCATATTCATAGCAGGAGCTATAAATTTTTTGGCTTTAGAGGCTAAGATAACAGCACCAAGGAGGTCATCAGCTCTTCCTTGAGCCATTCGAGAAATAGTTTCAGCACTGCAAGGCGCAATTACTACTAAATCAGCCCATTTAGCTAACTCAATATGGCCCATCGCCCTTTCTGCTTCGGTATCAAGGAGATTTTCATGCACCTGATGGCCGCTAATAGCTTGCAAGGTAAGGGGTGTTATAAATTCCTTTGACGCCTCCGTCATGATTACCCGAACATCAAAATTATTTTTTATAAATAAACGAGCAATATCCACAGATTTATATGCAGCTATACTGCCTGTAATGCAAAGCAACAAATTTGATTGTTTATTATCTAACATAATATTAAAGCTGTTTTTCAGCTGTGATATTACAGATAAAACGCTCTAAAAACAAAAAAGGGAGCATAAAACTCCCTTCTATATATTAAGACAATATTTTACTTTGTACCTGAAACAAAGCCTTTTTTTTCTTTGAGATTACGCACCTTTTTAAATAAGGTACATTTTTGAGATTTAGATTCAAAAGTAAACCCTTCAACCTTGGTCTTTGAGAGAGCGATTTTTGTACAGCCCTCCACTGATGAATATTTCTTTGCTGTTTTAACAGCAAATATTTTGCCTTGAATTTTATAGTCATTCTGAATAGCAATTTGAGCACTCGCTATTGAGGGCAATGTAATTACTGTTAATGCTAGTAATAGTCTCTTCATTATAAGTCTCCTTTATATTATAAATTTTATTTATACATAATTTTTATAATGTTTACAGTGTAAACATTAACGCTAATCATAGTATGTTTACAGCGCTAACATTGCAACAATTATGTGAATTTAATATCTTGTAAAATGTAATTACTGTGCCAAATAAATGGATTGCACGAAAAGTGAATTCAAAAGATAATAATTTAATGACACTCAAGGATTTAATTGCACAGGCTCACACCGTAGTTCCTAAAATTTCTTGTCAAAGTTTTCTAGAAAACTCAGAGAAATACTTTGTGATAGACGTTCGGGAGGGGACTGAAATCCTTGAAACTGGAAGTATTGCTAATGCTGTAAATATCCCCAGAGGTTTGATTGAAATGAAACTTGCGCCAACCAATGATGACAAAGGTTTAAATGCAAATACACCCATTATCGTATACTGTGGCGGAGGAAGCAGAGCTTCCCTTGCTGGCAAGACATTAATGGAGCTTGGATTTAAAAATGTCCAGAACCTTGAAGGTGGTTACAGGGGCTGGAAAGAGTTTTCTAGTTAATCCAATTTAGGTAACAGACCACTGAGGTGCTCAAAAGCAGCATTTTTATACTCAGGACTAGCTCCGGCCATAACTTCGCCCTTCACTGCACAGCTTTCATACGCAGCTCTTCTAAGCTTGGGATCAGAAAAATCCAAGAATTTATTTAGGGGATCATAGACTTTTTTGGTATCTGCATTGAGTTTTAATTTGCACTCAGCCCAACTATAGGCATCTGGTATCAACCTAAGAGGCTTAGGGCCATCAAACGAATGAAAAGAATTAGGGTAAAGCTCAATGGATGCATTGCCTCCTTGCGCATTAATATCTCTAACCAATTCCTTGCATGGTTGAGGTGGAGTCCAGTTGTCTTCTTCACCAATGTATATTTGCATCAAATCTTTATCCCATTCATTCAGGTCGGGTAATGCTAAGCATCCTGGATACCACATAAGATAACCTGCATAGGATGCATCGCTTTTATTAATTGAGCGCTGCAATGGCAACCATGCGTTAAATAAAGTCGCAGTACCTCCAAGACTCCAGCCTGCTGCATAAATTTTTTTATTGTTAATCCTGGAGTCATCCCACAATAAGTTAAGACTCATAGCCATGTCATAAATTACCGTTTCACTGGTAACATTAATTTGGTTGCCAACAGTACTATCAACGCCCCTAGAATCAAATGGATGTATTGCAAGAACAATAAATCCAGCTTGTCGCATTTGTTCTAAATACTTTAAATGATGAGCTCTCCAGTTTGACGAACCATGAGCTGCTACAACAGCAGGATATTTTTTTGTTGAATCGTAGTGATCTGGAAAATGTAGGATTCCAAATATTTCCTTATCTTGCTGATCTTTTAAACCATCACCAAATAAATTTTCAAAACCTAATATATTTTTAGATTGATAAACAATCTTTTCAGTAAGATAACTGGTTTCAACTTCAGCCGACTGAGAGCATCCAAAAAAACACAAAGAAATAAAAATAATTTGAATGCACTTCATAAAATAATTTTAACAAAAAAAAAGAGGGCTTAGCCCTCTTTTTTTAGTTACTAATCAAGATTAAAATTTATATCTAAAACCAATTCTTGAAATGACGCCATGGTCTTGTGCTAGGAATAACATTTCTTTATGTCTAGCATGAAGCCTGGTTGTTTCATCTGTTAGGTTTTGAAAGTCCATGAAAACGCTGGCTTGATCATTTAATCTATAAGCAAATGAGGCATCGATTTGATTTCTTTCCTCAACATAGAGAGGTTGATCGAAAGCACCAAATCCAGCGACTGTTTCACCACGATTGTTAAGAGCAATTCTAGCTGTAATCTTATCATCCTCATAAAAAGCTGAGAAATTACCTGAATTACCCAAACCGTCTAATAGGAACTGTCTGCCAATAGCATTTCGATCGATTTCAGTATCGCCGCCATCAATTAAAGTTGCATTGAATTGTAGACCGAATCCAGTTTCACCAAATAAATGCTGCAATGCTATCTCCCAGCCTGAAACAGTGCCACTACGTTTATTGACTGTGGTGTTTAGTGTAAAGGTAGCCAAAGGATCATCTGCATTACCTCTGATGTTTGCATGATCGCAATACCAGAAACCACCATAACATGAGAAACCATTGTTAATAGGGCCAGCACCGTATGCATAGTCAACATTCCAATAGCCTTCTCCCCACCACTCATACAAGGTTCCTTGCTCAAAAGCATTTTGGTTTGCTGCAGCAACTGCTGCTAACTCATTAACACCGAACCAACCCTGAGCATAACGAAGTCTATCATTTACACAATTATCAGTAGGGACTGGAGCGTTAAAGAATCCTTGATTCCACCAATTGCCCCCATCTCCACCTACTGGTGAACCAGCGTCAACCCATGCTTGAACGCATGCTCTTGCAGCATCAGCCCTTGGACCTAAAGCTGGGTTAGTTAAGCCGTATAAATTTCCTAAATCAAACTCACCAGCATCTTCGAAATTATCAATTTCTTTTCTGAAGTAATTAATAGCTAGATAGCTTCCCTCGGCATAATACCATTCGTATGAGAGATCAAAATTTTCTGAAGTTAAAGGCTCCAGATCAGGATTTCCACCGCTCACAGTAGGCTGGGTGTATCCTCGAGAACCATAAGTTAATGCACTGGTTAAATTTTGCAATCCTGTTCTCGCCATTGATTCACTGTAACTAAATCTGACAACTTTATCGTCTTCGATTTCATAAGCAACAGCTAATGAAGGCAATAATATTTCAGAAACACCGCTTCTAGAGCTAGGTTTCATTTCCGCAGCATAGTCATATTGAATGCTGTTATAACTCCACGCCAAAGCTGTGGGTGAGAGCTCTAGACCCGTTGAAGTCCTGTCAGTCTTTTCATTTCTAAGACCTAAAACTACATTTAGAGGCTTATCATTGAGACTAAACTCCATGTTAACTTGAAGCCAAGCAGATTCAAATTCCTCGTCAACGGTATTCATGGTATCCCAGCTACCTGCATCTAAAGAAACTAAAGTTGAAGCAAAATCTACGATGCCAGGTTGAATCTCATAATAATAATCTACAGCTTGAGCAGTGTTCCAGCTAAAGCCATCAAAGAATCCATTCATGCTCATAGCTTTCATGAGAGAAGCTGGAACAGAACTATCGGTACCTGGTAAAGGGCTTGGTGAAGGTGTTTCTTCAGCTCTATTATCTTGATAGATGGAATCAACCATAGAGATCCCAAATTCAATTGAGGTTATGAAACTGTTTAAAAAAGCGCCGTCAAGATTTTGCCATTCTCCTTTGAGTTGAAGTTGTTCCATGTCATTGCTTTTGTAGGCATCTCTTACATACACACCGCCGATGTTGTAGTCATCAGGATAGAAATCTTGATCATAATCAAATAGATAAACACCTGAAGAAGAACTTGTATGAGTAACTGTAGCCCTAGATGGAGCTCCGAGACCGATCTCATTTGGTAATTCAGTACCGATTCTTTCAGCAGTTGAATCATGGTAATCCAGCTCTAATACAAGAGCATCACTCACTGTAAATTCTAAGTTTAAACCGGTTGAAGCATTCTCATTAACCGTTGACCCATAAATATATTGATGATCATAACCTCTATCACTCACTATGACATCGGTCCAGACACCGCGTTCATTGATGGTGCCTCCAAGCGTGTTCCAGGCTCCAAGCCATGAACCAAACATTTGACCGGTAGATGCAAAATCTACCTCTGAATAGGTATAATCAAGTGTTCCAACGAGTCTATCACTGAATTCATACTGAAGCGCAACTTGTGCATTGGTTCGTTCACGATCATTATCCTTAAACTGATAAGCAGAAGGTTCTTGAAAAAATGTTTTTCCATCAGCTCTTCTATTGTTATTTACAGTCGCTTGACTATCTGTGATTCTTAGATAGCCATCGGCTGTCTGTTGATCTGGAAATGTCATCCAATTGGTTTCTCTGCTGCCAATTTCTCTATTGGTTCTATCTTGAAATGATCCTGAAACAGCTATGCCCCATCGACCAAAATTGGTACTATGAACAAAATTCATCTCTGGCTGTAATTCATCATCTGGATTGGTGCTATCAAGTAAATAATCAACACTGAATGAAGTCAATTGGCCAGGTATAGAAAGGGGCTTGGTTGTAACCATGTTTATAGTCGATCCAATGCCGCCAGAGGGTAAAGTGCTATTAGAAGATTTATACACTTCAACAGCTGAAATTCCAAGAGAAGATATATCGCCAAAATTAAAGGATCTTCCACCCTCCCACTGATTAGGCGCTGTTGGCATTTGTCTGCCATTAAGTGTTACAAGGTTATATTCTGGACCAAAGCCTCTAACTGCAACTCTCTCACCCTCAACATTACTTCTATCAATACCGATACCTACGACCCTTGCAAGAGACTCAGCTAAATTGTTATCAGGAAATTTACCAAAATCTTCAGCGGTAATTGCGTCCACAATACCTGTATTGTTTCTTTTGATTGAGATAGCATCCAAGAGGCTTCGTTTAATACCTGTTACCACTACCTCCTCAACACCACTCTCATCAGTCGTATAAGTAGATGATGTTTCGAACGATTGCGCATCCATTGACAGGCTCTCGACTTGAGCACTGGTTGAATCAGAGCTTGACTCGGCAGAGTCAACATCTGCAGGTAAAGGTGGGCTGTCGGCCATTACAATTAATGGCAATGCTAATAAATAAAGTTTTAGAAATTTCATGATTTTCCCCAAAATTAGATATATCTACCATTAGATTATCGATAAATTGACAATGTTGTCAAGTTATCAAAAATTTAATTTTTTATTTCTGGTTTAAGCTTTGATCTAATGAAAAAAAGGGGGCTAAAAGCCCCCCTGTCTAACGCTTAATAGATCACTTACCTTTCAACCCGAGTCATCAAATGATCAGAATGATCCAAAACATCCAATTTAGTATCGGCGAGTTCTTTTTCGTGAATTACCATTAAAGCTGCTACTTTATTTGCAAAATCAGCATAGCTGTCATAACCGCAGTAAAAATTCCATGTAAGTTCTGGCCCCCATACATGTTCAGCCATATTGCAGCCGCCAAACGCTCTATCATAAGCACCAAATAATTTCTTGGCATTGGCTCTGCGCTCATTATCAGTTAAGTAGGGTCCAAATGAATACTTGGCTTCTAATACATATGGAGTTTGCTTAGTTAAATTTCTTACAGCCACAGCAGCAAGCCTGTCTGTATGATCTCCATATAGTTGCCTAGGACCGTCGCTAGCAATTGGATTGTTTGAATCATTAATCTCAGCAAATTGCTCCCAACTATCAAAGTAGCAATAAGTTAAAAAAGATCTGCCGCCGCCAAACTGATGCCTGAGCATTCCACACGCGTTGTAGCCATTTGCTTCCAGAGTATCAAGGTTTTTTAAAAGCGATTTTTTTAACCTTTCTGGATTGCCGCCGGCTGGTTGCGTATAAGTTGAAAAATAGACAAAGTTATTTTCATGCATGGATGCATCTTTTTCAGTTTCTTCATGATGGCCAGCATACAAGCTTAAACTTAGTCCTAATGCCAGAATTGATAATAGATTTTTCATTAAACTCTCCCTGAAATAAACATGTGCTTATGTCTAATACTCGCACATTCTAGTTGATAAATAAAATTCTTATTTCTTGAATAGTAAGGTCATTCTGTCTGATTCACCTATTTCAGCATATTTTTCTCTATCTTGATCCTTCAAACGAAAAGAGGGTGGAAGCGTCCAAACCCCTCTAGGATGATCTGCGGTATCCTTGGGATTGGCATTAATCTCAGATGAAGCAACAAGCTTAAATCCAACTTCCTGTGCTGTTTGAATGGCAAGTGATTGTGTAACATAGCCGCTCTTTTTCATAAATTCTATGTCTGAACCCTTCGGAGCCCTATGCTCCACGACTCCAAAATGGCCACCCTCTTTTAGAGAATTATATGCTTCTTGCATCACAGCCTTCATGGCATCTTGACCCAGCCAATTATGAAGATTTCTAAATGTAACAACCAAATCTTGTGTCGCAGGCTTGGTAAATGGCATGGTTGGAGGAACATCAGCAGTGATTACATTCACGCCCTTAAATAAAGGATTTGACTTAACTTTCTTATCATAAGAATTTCTGGAACGTTTATAATAGCCTCCTGCCTCAGGATTATGATGAGTAACAGATAACTTGCCCTCAGATTCTAGGTATGGAGCTAAAATCTCAGTGTACCAACCTCCGCCAGCAGAAAGCTCTAAAACATGCATCGTAGGTTTAATTTGAAAAAATGATAATGTTTCATAGGGGTTTCTGAAATTATCTCTTGCAGAATATTTAACATTTCTCTCTGGATTGTTTACAGCATCAAGCAAAGCGTCTTTGTGATGAGCAGCTTCTATGACTCCAGAAAAGCTAAGGGTAATAACGAGTAATCCTAAAATTTGATGTATATTTTTCAAGTCCATCTCCTATTAAAAAGTAATCATGTTAGTCTAGCATTAAGACTCTCAACAGAACATTAAATGAAATGGTTTAAAAAGTTAGATGGTTTATTCTTTGTTACCGGAAGATCTCTGCTGGGCTTATATTTTATAGCCCCGGGATTGAGCAAAGTTTTTGATTTTGCATCAACGCTTGCATTGATGAGAATGAAAGGCGTTCCTTTTAGCTTGGTACTTTTGCCCTTAACAATTGCTATTCAGCTGCTTGGTGGTATTTTTTTAATTCTTGGTAGAAATTTAAGAGTGACTGCATTCATGCTGTTTGGTTTAACTATTCTGATCAATGTCTATATACATAATTTTTGGGTGCTCAATGGTGATCCGTCGCAAGCACATGAGACTCAAAATTTTGTAAAGAACTTAGCTATTGCTGCAGGTTTATTGGTTTTAGCAACTAAAGATAAAAGCTAATAGTCTGAAGAACTCCAATCAATCCAAGCCATCCAAGATATGCTAACTTAGCTATTTTTGTATTTTGATGGTTCCATACTCCAAAGGCACCAAATGCACCGCATGCTCCGAGAGAGGGAATCCAAAACCCAACCAAGCCTAACAATCCTAGGAGGCCCAATAACCTAATTGGGCCGCCGGGTTGACTTGGATGAACTTTATTAAGAAGACCTGTTAAACCGATAAGACCAAATAATCCAACCAGTCCCAGGTAACTCATAGATTAATCTCTTGGACGAGACTCGTTTACAACTAATTTTCTGCCTTCAACTTCAGCATCGTTTAATGCTTGTATGGCATTCTCTCCGCCATCAGACATTTCAACAAAACCGAACCCACGGGAGCGATTAGTTTGACGATCAGTGATGACTTTGGCCGAGGTAACTGTGCCATGCTCAGCAAAAACTTGCTCAAGACTTGCATCATCGATACTCCAAGGGAGGTTTCCAACATAAATATTCATAAAATTCCTTCTTAATCAAAAATAAAAAATGAAGTGTACAGCATTTTTCTAGATAAAACTTAATATATTAAACATTTAAAAACTCAGTCACATCTTCACCAAACTCAGACCACCAATCCATTCCCATCAAATGAATACGTTCTAAGTTTATATCTGAAGTGTCATCCATTCTTCGATTTACCAAGCCTGTTGATGAATTAACTCTGAAATAACTGTTACCCATTAGATCACTGGCTATCTCATCAAACATACTAGATTCAAGCATGATCCCCAAAATATCATGACGAAGCCAATTTAATGCTCCCCATTTGGAAGAGTGTGGTCCATTAATTTTTCTTCTATTAATACCAGTGCCAATACTTAAAACTTTTATCTCGCATCCAGGAAATACTTTCTTAGCCTCTGAATATCCAAGCAAAGATGGGTTGTTAGCTACAATACCTCCATCAATAAGCCAGGAGCCGTCATCGATTTCTTGAGTAGAATAATAAATTGGTGCAGCGCTGGTTGCGCTGGCTGCACTTACCATTTTTATTCCTGGGGATTCATAAGAGCTTAATAAACGTGGTTTTCTCTTTTCAACATCATATGCTAGGACTGCTACAGGCTTTTTAGCTTCTCCCAGCGACTGGTCTTTAAAATATTCTAACAATAATTCTCGTTTACCCTTGCCGTCATATTTAGGTTTTGTTTGCAAAAAAGAAGCATTATCCCAAAATGATTTGGTCATGGTTTTAGACAAATTATCTTTTGACCAAAATTTTTCTAATTCAAAACAACTGGCTTCTAAGCCTGCTATATTTAGAGCATTAATACCGCCGGCACTGGTTCCAATAAAAAAATCAAAAATATCAAAAATTTTTTTCCCTGAAGCAATTTCTAACTGCTTAAGAAAAACAATTGCTGCAATGGCTCGAACCCCGCCTCCATCGAGAGATAAAATAAATTTTGTTTTTTTGGATGGAGTGAGATATTTAAAAAAACGCCGAATATCCAAAGATCAATTATCCTCTTGATGCATTCTATTTAAAGTTTGGCTTAATCGAATTGCTCCCAATGCAATCCTCTCTTCCACAATCTTAAAATGATTTTCTAGGTACTCGTTTGTGGCTATCTTTAAAACGTTGTTGCGATAACCAACAGATTGTTGCATCGCAATATCTCGACTTTCTTGAGCCCAAGATTCTATGTCCTCTGAATGAGAGATATTGAGGAGTTCTTGAATGTCCTGAGCCACATTTATAGAAAGATATTCTTTACCAAATAAGGACTCCATGTGCTCGATAATTTGGCCATCCCAGACCTTGTGCATGTTTGACTTAGTTCCATCTTCAAGTTCCAGATAATGCCTATTACCTCCTAAATCTTTAGCGTAACCAACATGCATGGGCTGATGAATATCTCCAACAAAATGACCAATAAACCAAAGAGCTTCTTGTCTTTGACGAAATGCCAGAGATCTATCATTTAAAATGTTTAGTTGCTCATAAAAAGCAGCAATAAGGCATCCATTTTCTGGGCAAGAAGTATTGTATGTGTTTTGCTCTGAATCAGGCAGATTGATGTAATGCCACGATCTTGTATCTTTTCTTTCTTTATTTTTTACCCAATCAGCCCAAAGACAAGCAGTGCCAAATGATCCGTGTTCTTCAATCAGAGGATCTAAAGCCTTTTTGGCATCCATTGTTAATAATTTATAAGCTTCATCACACACTAATGTGTGACCAGTATCCCACCAGGCATTGGCATCTAAGCAAAAGATAAATAAAAATGTAAGAAAAAATTTTCTCATCATGATTTAAAAGATTCAGCCGCACTTTTAGCAATTGCTCGAAACATGGCAACATGCGCATCTTTGGAGTGCTCTCGTTCTTGATTAAATTTATAATTTGATGAAGTTTTAGCAATAACGACATTGGTCATCGGATCAATGTAAATGTACTGATTGTAAATACCTGCCGCAAGATAATCTGTCGAGGGAAAGCCGGGCACCCACCATTGATAACCATACCCCCAGGTACTTGAAGACAATTCATTTTCACCAGGCTGAAGATGCGGGCCATCTGGTTTGTGGGATGCATGGACCCAATCTTCTGGAACAATTTGTTCATTGTTCCATTGACCATTATTTAAGTAGAGTTGGCCAAATTTAGCATAGTCTCGCAAAGTAGCATTTAAACCACCAAGAGCCCAAGCCGCACCTGTATCATCTACCATGTAGTAAGCATCATGCTCCATACCAATTTTTGTCCAAATTTTATCTTCGAGATACTTCGCCACAGGCTGGCCAGTGACTTCCTCGAGCAGCATTGCTAACATCTGAGTATCAATACTAACGTAATGATTAAATGTTCCTGGCTGCTTTCCATTCTTTAAGGCCTTCGCAAAATCTCTCATGGATGTACCTAGCGCTAGTGCACGAGCAAACTTATTAATATCAGAATTATAGTCAGCATAATCTTCATTAAAAATAATCCCAGATGACATTTGCAAAATATCTATGATAGGAACATTTTCATAGCCCGTGCCATTAAAGTCCTTCAAGTACTTCGTAATGGGATCATTTAGGTCCTCGATTAATCCATCATGATATGCAATACCAATTAAGGCCGAAAGAAATGACTTTGCAACAGACCATGAAATATGTGGTTGATCTTTAGAATTACCTTGCCAATAGTTCTCATAAATCAAAGTTCCTTCATGCAAAACAATCAATCCATCTGATTTAAAGTAATCTAATGCATCTAACAGTTGATGCTGCTCCCCATTCATTTCATAAAACTCAGGAAGTTCGAAAGTGCCGGTTTTAAAAATATGAGGCGTGTCTGATGATTTGATGGGAGTGGAAGGGAAAACCTTATTCATGTGCATAAAGTTTTTCACAATCTTGTCTTCATCAAATAAATGAACAACGTTATAAACTCTAATTGCTTTGGGAATATAAATTACTGCAGCAATAATAACTGCCACAACAATTCCAAATAAAATTTTATTTAGCATAATCAATTATTTATTGAAACATTGCTTGGTCAAAAGCCTCAAGATATTCATTTGAAATCTCTTCTAATTGGCGCTTATAACCTTTGTGAGTAAATATATAAAAATCTTTATTTTCAATTCCAGCGAAGATGGCTTGAGCAGCCTCTAGTGGGGATATTGGATAGGTGTTTTGAGCATCCTCAGCAGCGACTTCAAGCAGAGCTCTAGGATCTGCGTTCGAATCTTCCAAGTTCTCAGCAACCTCTTGATTGGGAGAAGCGCCAAATGTGCTGTTCACGATATTTGTTGTTACTTCTCCTGGGCAGACAATGCTCACATCAACATTCGAATTCGTTAATTCAGCTCTCAGTGAGGTCATCAATCCTCTAATTCCAAATTTAGAAGCTGAATACAATCCTAACATTGGATAGGCAATAAAACCTGAGGTAGAACATGTTGCAATAATATGCCCTTCCTCTTTATGAGATTGCATTTTTGGCAAAAAAGCATGGACGCCATTAAAGCAGCCCCCTAAATTAATATTAATAAGCCAGTCATACATTTCTCGATTGACTTGGTTTATAGGTGCAGGTCCCAAAACTCCAGCATTGTTAAAAAGCAAATGGCAATGTTGGAAAGTTTCAAAAGTTTGACTTGCAAGATTTTCCACTTCATTTAAATTACTTACATCGGTCACTCTGGCTATTGCCTCAACGCCTTTACTTTTAACTAGCTGAAGAGTTTCATTCAACCCAACTTCATCTACATCTGCTAGAACTAGTCGCATTTCATTATTTGCTGCAACCTCAGCTATGCCACGGCCAATACCACTTCCCGCTCCAGTTATAACAACTACTTTATTTTCAAAATCTTTCATTCATTCCCCTATTTAAGTGAGCTACTAAGATTATCTTAACTTAAATGCATTCAAAAATATTTAACTAGGAAATATGCAGAAGGAATTACAGCAGCCCAGATGATAAGAGCTAATATCAAAGGTTTACCGCTCAAAGATTTGAGTTCATTAGTATCAAACTGACTACCAATACAAAATAGACCAACCAGAAGAAAGCCTTTGCTAATTAGTTGAAAATTATTTATTGCCTCCTCATTAAAATCAAAAACAGTATTGGCAATAATTGCCAAAATAAAAAATATTATAAATAAAGGAAATTTAGTGACTTCGGTTTGCTTGTTAAAAAGCCAATTTGCGATTAGTAACAAAGGGATCAACCAAACTGTTCTCCCTAATTTTAATGTAGCTGCAACTTGAGCAGACTCATTGCTGAAAATTGTAGCCGAGCCAATCACTGAGCTCGTATCATGAATGGCTAAAGCAGACCAAGCTCCGAACTCGAAATTAGTCATTTCCAGATACTCGCCAATTATAGGAAATAGAATAATAGCAATAGCATTAAGCAAAAACACAATAGTCATTGCGATCAACAGCTCTTGAGGCTTGGCCTTGATGATTGGAGCCACAGCTGCCATTGCCGTTCCCCCACAGATGGCTGCACCCGATGAAAGCAGGAAAGCTACTCTGCGATGAATTCCAAGAAGCTTACCAAGAATCAGTCCTGTGAAAAAAGAAACTATTACAAACAACGAAATCCATGGCAGGTAGTCTGAGCTAACATCGATAGCATAAGGCAAGCTGATAGTGGCACCTAAAAGCACAATGCCAATCTGCAGTGGCATAGTCCCAATGCGTCGTATAAAAAATGTTGCAGGGGGTTGGAAAAGATAGGTAAAGAAGATTCCTGCAAATATCGCTAAAGCTGCATTGCCTATGAAGAGGGATGCTAAAAGAAAAAATGTAAATGCAAAATAAAACAATTACCCCTATCCTGTATTAATCTGAATTATCTACTTCTAATATTAAGGGTTATTGAGTAAAAGAGACACCTATGATCGAGTAAATTAATCTACCTAATAATTTTTTTTCTCAATCTAATGCTTTCTGGGGTTACTTCGACAAGTTCATCATCCTCTATAAATTCCAGAGCTTGCTCTAAAGTGTGCTGAATGTGCGGAGTTAAGATAAGATTTTCATCTGTTCCAGCTGCTCTTATATTGGTAAGTTGTTTTGCTTTAGTGGGATTAACAGGTAAATCATTATCCCTCGAATGCAGTCCAACAATTTGACCCTTGTATACTTCAAGGCCATGACCAACAAACATTCGTCCTCTATTTTGAAGATTAAATAATGCATAAGCTAAAGTTTTTCCGGTAATCATTGATACCATTACACCATTTTGCCGAGTAGCGATTTCGCCTTTTTTTGCAAGGCCGTAATGATCAAAGACACTTGTTAAAATTCCACTGCCGCTTGTTAGGGTGAGGAATTGTGATCGAAATCCAATTAGGCCTCTTGATGGCGCTATGAACTCAAGTCGCATTCGACCATTTTCAGTAATAACTAATGACTGTAAATCAGCTTTTCTATGACCCATCTCTTCCATTATTGAGCCCTGATGCTCTTCTTGGATATCAATAACAACTATTTCGTATGGTTCGTGAATCTCCTCTCCAACCTCTTTTTGAATTACCTGTGGCTTGGAGACAGCCAATTCATAATTTTCTCTTCGCATAGTTTCAATTAATACAGATAGATGTAACTCGCCTCGTCCTGAAACCTTAAATTGATCAGGGCTTTCGCCCTCCTCAACTCGTAATGCTACGTTATGAATTAGCTCTTGTTCCAACCGATCCTTAATATTTCTTGAAGTTACATATTTGCCCTCCTTGCCACAAAAAGGCGAATCATTAACTTGAAAGACCATGCTGACTGTTGGCTCATCAACAGACAAGGGTGGCAGAGGGTTAATGTGATCTGGGTCACATAATGTATCAGAAATATTCAACGCTTCGATTCCAGTAATACAGACAATATCACCAGCTTTTGCCTCATCCGTTTCAACCCTTTCAAGTCCATGATGACCAAGCACTTGAAGAATCTTAGCTTTTCTCTCTATCCCACTTTTATCCACTACCACGACTCGATCATTTGATTTAACACATCCACCGGTGATTCTACCAATGCCTATGACTCCAACATAGCTATTGCTATCCAATGCAGAAATTTGCATTCTAAATGGTGCATTTTGATCAACATTTGGAGCAGCAACTTTCTCAATAATCATGTCTAACAAAGGTGTCATATCCTCAGCCAGCTCTTCTGGTTCATGTCCTGCTAATCCATTAATAGCTGATGCGTAAATAACAGTAAAATCTAACTGCTCATCAGTTGCTCCGAGATTATCAAATAACTCAAATACTTGATCAAGAACCCAATGAGGTCTCGCCTCTGGACGATCAACCTTATTGATTACCAAAATTGGGTGCAGCCCTTTTTCAAATGCTTTTTGAGTAACAAATCTAGTTTGGGGCATGGGTCCATCCACCGCATCCACTAACAACAACACTGAATCAACCATTGAGAGCACTCTTTCAACTTCTCCGCCAAAATCAGCATGTCCAGGAGTATCGACAATGTTGATTCTATGGTCTTTCCAGTTAATGGCAGTGTTTTTTGCAAGAATTGTAATGCCCCGCTCTCTCTCTTGATCGTTAGAATCCATGATTCTGTCAGTCGACATGTTTTTTCGATCTAAAGTTCCCGACTGCTGCAATAATTTATCAACCAAAGTTGTTTTACCATGATCAACGTGAGCGATGATGGCGATATTTCTAAGTTTTTCTTTATTCATGATGGGTAGTAATTGAGGGGGATTATACGAGAATATAAAAAAAGAAATACCCCCATCTGAGGACTATTATTGAATATATATTAAGGGTTACATTGACCCTAGGCTCTTAAGTCTATACCCTGCAGTCACCTGATAGATATCAGACAGACTTATAAAAATAAAAATGTCATTTAAAGAACTCGGATTATCCGATCCTATTTTACGATCTCTTCAAGATCTTAAACACTCCGAACCCTCTGCAATCCAGAAACAAGCAATACCGATTGTCCTCTCAGGTAAGAATATAATGGCCGCTGCTCAAACGGGAACTGGTAAAACAGGCAGCTTTGTTTTGCCCATGATTGAGCTTCTACAAAATCAAGCAAAACCCTACAGAAAACATGTTCACGCATTGGTATTAACTCCAACACGCGAATTAGCAGCTCAAGTAAGAGAGAATGTTTACACTTATGGAAAATTTACATCCATAACTTCAGCTGCAATTTTTGGGGGAGCCAAAATTTTTCCACAAAAATCTAAGCTAAAAAATGGTTTAGATATATTGGTTGCAACTCCAGGAAGACTGCTAGATTTACATAACCAGAAATCAGTAAAGCTTAACCAGGTGCAAATCTTGGTGTTAGATGAAGCCGATCATATGCTTGATATGGGATTTATTCATGATATTAAAAAAATTATTGCTCTTACTCCCCCCAACAGACAAAACTTACTTTTCTCGGCTACTTTCTCTCCAGAAATAAAAAAACTTGCTCAATCACTAGGAACAGATCTTGTTGAAATTGCAGTTGACTCTCCAAACAGCACTGTTAATGCAATTAAACAGATTGTTTATAAAGTAAATAAAAGCCAAAAATCTGAATTATTAAGCCATCTAATTCATTCCGAGCAGTGGCCGCAAGCATTAGTATTCTCAAGAACAAAACATGGCTCTGAAAAAATTGCCAAAAAGCTCAATGATGCTGATATACAAACGGCGACTATACATGGCGATAAAACGCAAGGTGCAAGAACCCGTGCGCTCAGAGAATTTAAAGAAAAAGATGTACGAGTTTTAGTTGCTACTGATGTGGCTGCAAGAGGCATAGATATTAGCAATCTTCCTTATGTTGTTAATTTTGATATGCCCACCTATCCCAATGATTACATTCATCGGATAGGAAGAACCGGCAGAGCAGGCAAAGAAGGAACTGCTATATCTTTTTTAAGTATAGATGAATATAAATTTTTAAGAGGGATTGAAGAACTAATTAAGAGCAAAATTCCGCAAAAAACTGAAGCAGGATTTCAGCCAACAGAAAAGGCAGAAAGCAACTCTCGATCAAAGAATTTTAAAGCCAACAAATCTGGTTTTAAAAAAAGACAAGCTTCAAAGCAAAGTAAAAGTAAAAGTAATTTTAAAAAATCTGAAGCTGGATCAAAAAACAAACAAAATCAAAATAGAAAAAAGGGATCAAAAGCAAAAACTCGATGGAAAAAAGGTAAAGGTTCCTAGGCGTGTTTGCCTGGAACCCAGGATACGCCTTTAAGTAGCTCTTCGCCTGAAATATTGGCCTCATCCTCCAGAGAAGTAGCCATGACATCATTCCATCGATTTAAATAACCGAATAAAGCTATGACTCCCATAATTTCAACAATATCATCATCGGACCAGTGCGCATGAAGTTGTTGTTCAGTACTCTCAGCCATATTTACTGGAACCATACTAGCCTCTTTAGCAAACCTCAAAGCAGCTTTTTCTGCATCATTAAAACAAACTTGATTCTCAAAATCCCAAATGTTTTCAAGTCTCTCAGAGCTCGAACCATAACGCTCAGCAGCTCTAATGGTATGAGCCTGACAGTATCTGCATCCAGCAGTATTACTGCTCACAAAAGCAATTAAGCGCTTAAATTCTGAAGTAAGCTGACCATGATTCTCCATGACAGCCTTATTCAATTCTATAAATGCCTTAGCAATATTTGGCCTTCTCTGCATTGTAAGAACTGAGTTAGGACAAAAACCTAATGTTTCATTAAAAAACTTTACCAATTCTTTAACACTATGATCTGAAATTTGTATGGGATTGACTAGAGGCATGAAAAAACCATAACATAATTTACTTTCAAGGTCAGATGAATAATGCTTCAATTGATAGATGAAAAAATTTAAAAAAGAAACTATTGCTTCCAAAGCTGGAATTGGATCTGACAAGCATCATGGATCTATTATCCCTCCTCTATATCTCTCATCAAATTTTGCATATGAGAAGCTTGGGGAAGAGCAAGTATATGAATATACCAGGGAAAGAAATCCTAGCAGAGATCACTTAATCAAAGCTTTAACAGAACTAGAGGATGGTCTGGGTGGCGAAATATTAAGCTCAGGAATGGCAGCAATCACTCTTGTGGCTAATATTTTAAATCTTAAGAGTAAAGTAATTTTACCTCATGATTGTTACGGAGGGACCCATAGGCTTTTCTCATCTTTGGCTGAAAAAGGAATGCTAGAAGTCTATTTTATAGATCAAGGGCAGGAATCATTCTGTAAAAAAACTATTAGTGAAATTAACCCAGACTTGATATGGTTAGAAACCCCATCCAATCCATTATTACAAGCTGTCGATATAAAAGAAATATCTAAAGAAGCTAAAACATGCGGTGCCTTAGTGGCAGTTGACAATACTTTTTTATCACCATCTTTGCAAAATCCTCTTAAGCTGGGTGCAGATATTGTTATGCACTCAACAACAAAATATATTAATGGTCATTCTGATGTGATAGGGGGAGCTGTAATTACTAATGATCAAGAAATTTTATTAAAATTAAAATTTTGGGCAAATGCATTAGGCATCACTGGATCACCATTTGATAGTTATTTAACTTTAAGGGGTCTTAGAACTTTAGATATCAGGATAGAAAAACATCAGAAAAATGCTGAATCAATTGTGGAACTTTTATCAAATCATCCAAAAGTAGTTAAAGTTTTCTATCCTGGTTTGCAAAGCCATCCGTCGCATGCAATTGCAAAAAAACAACAAAGTGGTTTTGGTGGAATGCTGAGTTTTGAAATAATTAATGGTTTAACAGGGGTGGAAAACTTTATCAAAGGCATGGAAATCCTTCCCCTAGCTGCATCTCTTGGAGGATTTGAAAGTCTTGTAAGTCATCCATACACAATGACCCACGCAAATCTTACTGCTGCTCAAAAAAAAGAAATTGGAATATCGGAAAGCATGATCAGAATATCTGCTGGCTTAGAAAATACAGAAGATCTTGTAGAGGCAGTTAATCTTGGATTAAAGAAAATATAATTAATCCGAGTCTTTTTTTATGCGATTTTCACTTTTGTAGACTTCATTATCAACACAATCAAAATAACCAGATTGTTCAGGTGAGTGATCATCAGCAATCACTGAAGCACCATCTTTCCTCCTTAGTATAGGTGGACCCTGAGGCGCCATCCCTAAACAGGCAGTCATCGCAGCTCCCATATACCCCTCAACACCAAGATGAGCATATGGATTTTTTGCTTCTTCAAATGGGCTTACTGATTTTGTTTGACAGGCGCTAAGGCAAATAAAAGCAAGTAAACCAAACATTTTGTAATTATTAAGTAGCAAAATTATGCTTAGTTAAAAGATTCAAAGAATATTTTATCTTTGAGATTGCATCTTATTTTACCACTGCTGCAGCCATGGAACCGGTGTCATCAAATGCAGTAAAGCTTTGAATTATTCCCCCCTCCACTTTAAACATATGCAATGTCTCGGTATCAAGACCATCTGCCGTCATATCAGAGTGAACAAAAACCATGTTTCCATCTGAATATATTGCTTTGTGTTGGATATTAAAATTTGGCCAATGCACTGCAATTGGCTCAAAGACATTTTTGATAACAGCGCTTGGTCCAACATGTTTACCACTTGTTGGAATGTCTCCAAAAACTGTAAAAATTAAATCATCTGCATGTAATGCTGCCCAAGCTTCGGTATCACCAGAAGCAAATGTTGCATAGGCTTGCTTAACCACTGATTTGGCCTGATCAGCTTTCTCATGATGGCCTGCCTGAATAGAAAGTGCGCAAATAAAAATTATTGATAAAAGAATTTGTTTCATTAATGGCTCCTTAAAAGTTATTAAAAACATACTAACCGTTAAAAATTAGAAAGTAAAAATTAAATTTTATTTTGATCATGTGATTTATGCCGACCTATCTTAAAGCTTCTTTTAGCTAAATGTTTTGTTGATCTGCCAGAAACTCTTTTTCGCCAGGATTGATATGCTGAGGTTTTTAGATTGGCTCTCATCAATTCCTTGACTGCTTGCTCATTTAATCCAAACTGAATTTCAATGGCATCAAAGGGGGTTCTATCCTCCCATGCCATCTCTATAATTCGAGAAATATCACCTTGGTTCATCATTAAGATTATATTTGAATTCTTGAGATGCTGATTTATTTATTAGAATAAAGAAGCATTTTCTAATCCCTTAACATAAACTATCGAAATCAAAACTTAACTTAATCTGGCTATGAAAGTATTTTCGATACGATCTGTTCCCACTACCAATTGGAGTTCAGAAAAACCATTAAATTTTTCACCCAAACCTCTGACATTAGTTATGCTCTGTTTTGGTTTATTTTTATTTGGGTTAGGTGAGTCTCTTATTATTACGGCATCAGTCGGGATGAGCCCTTGGACGGTTTTGGCTGAAGGGCTTTCAGTAACAACTAAACTCAGTATTGGCGCTCTTACTTTTTTAATAAGTCTTGGGGTGCTTTTGTTGTGGATTCCTCTCAAGCAACAAGCTGGAGTTGGAACTATATTGAATGTAATTATTATTGCAGCGGTAATTGAATGGTCTTTGCCCTATCTTCCTTCTCCAGAAACCTATCCAATGCAAATAATCCAAGCCATTGGAGGAACTTTAGTGGTTGGTATTGCAAGTGGGATTTATTTAATTGCAAACTTAGGGCCAGGTCCCAGAGATGGATTAATGACAGGCTGCCAAAAAGCAACTAATCTGCCGATAGCATGGGTGAGAGTTTTTTTAGAAATAACTGTTATTTCCATAGGTTTTGTACTTGGAGGAACAATTGGGCTTGCAACAATAATCTTTGCTTTTGGAATCGGTCCAGCGGTCTCAATGGGTCTCTATCTTATAGCTTCAATATCTAAAAAATAGTTTTTTTAATCAAAAAAAAGGGTGCTTTAGTGCACCCTTTTTAAATCTAAAAACCTGTTTTAGAAATTGTATCCAGCTTTTACATACCAGAAAGCGCCTTCGATTCCATATGGAGAAGTTTCATAATAGATTCCTCCAAGCACGTTTCCAGGCACACCTTCGCCGACAGCTCCGGCAGAGCCATCAAGTTTTAATGCCTCAGTATCAAATAAATTTTGAACACCTGCAGAAAGGCTAAAATTATCTGTTAACTGAACGCTAACTGAAGCATCAACAGTCCATTCTGCATCAGCATCTGTACCAAACCAGTCAGCATGTACTGCATAGTATTCACCATACATGTTTGCTCTAACAAATGAGCTAACTTTATCGCTCCATGTTTGAGCAACTGTGATAGTCATTCTGTCTTCAGGAAGACCTTCTTCTAGTCTTTTAACCTTTGAAGCGCCTGTAACTGCTCCAGAGTTTGTTACTTCAGTTTCAGTATGGTTCCAAGCAGCACTAATGTCAGCCTCAGCTCCAAACAGCTCAGTGCTATAAACAGCCACAACATCAAAACCTGTAGTTTCAGTGTCAAAGTCATTTGTGAAGTAATTTACCTGACCAATTAACTCTGGATTAGGAATACCAGCTGCGCCCATAGCAAGCACTTGGGCATCAGTTGGTGCAGCATTACTTGTTAGAGCAACCCTGTCATCTAATTCAATTGTAAAGAAGTCAGCTGTAAGTGAGAAATCACCTGAGTCATAAACAATACCAAATGAAGTATTGGTTGCTTCTTCTGGCTTGAGTTGACCTGCTCCCAATTTAAATCCAGGCAATGTTTGTGCTTGTGTAAGTTGTCCATCAACTAGAGTTGTTTGAGTGTTAACAACATTAACTTGTCCCTGAGTTGGAGCTCTGAAACCTGTACCTGTTGAGAAACGCCATGCAACATTTTCAGAAAGCTGATATCTTGCATTTAATTTAAAGTCGTTTGTGTCACCGAATGATGAATAGTCTTCATATCTGAATGACCCTCCAAGAAGCAATTCATCGCTAACTTGGTTTTCTAAATCAACATAGAGACCATAACTTCTTCGCGTAAAAGCACCTTGAGAGTCAGGAGAAAATCCTGCAAATCCATGCGATCCAACATTAAATCCTTGTAATGCGTATTTACCAGCTTTCCATGAAGCCTCTTCACCTGAAATAACTTCAAAAGTTTCCTCTCTCCACTCAGCACCATAAGCAACTGTCATAGAGTCAACTTGTCTAGTTAAATCAAAGTTAAATACTTTCTCCAGTTCAATATATGAACCAGTGTAGAAATTACGAGGAGTCTCTGGACCCATTGAAGGGTTAACTGTGTTATTGAGTCCAAAATCAGCTTCGTTTCTACCTACTGATCCACTAAGGTCATATGTGTGGCCACTTAGGAAACCTTCAGTGATATCACCTCTTCTACCAATAGTTAAAGATGTATCGGTAATGTTACCAACAAATCTTGGAGTATAACCACCAGGCGCAATTTCGTTCATTAAGAAACAACTAGGATCTGCCATGATTACATCTCTTAAAGCATAGTCTGAAGGATCAACTTGTCCTGATGCACCAGTACCATAGGCACAAGTTCCATCAACATTTCCAACAGCTCTGTAATCACCAATGGTGAAAACGCCGCTTCTTCCGTCTGGATTTCTGTAGTAGAAACCACCATCAACATCTCTTTCAGAGTAGTTACCAAACATGTATGACTCTGAGCCATCACTATTTGTAACACCTGAATTCATGAAGAAAGTTACATCATCATCAACTTTAGGAGCACCCCAAATTTGAGCTGGATTTGCAACTGCAGTATTTCCAGCAGCTATTAAATCAGCTGCGTCAGGTCTTTGCTCACTTCGTGAAGTATCATCAGCTTGTCTAATTTGAAAACTTGTTGTTACGAAACCATCTTGACCTAAAGGCATACCATATTTTCCAGCTATGGTTGTTGTATTTCCATCACCTTCAGTGTATTCACCCATCTTATATGAAAGACTTCCGCCTTCTGAAATATCATCAAGCACGAAGTTGATTACACCCGCAATAGCATCGGAACCATACTGAGCTGAGGCACCATCTCTGAGCACTTCGACTCTCTTTAGAGCAATGGCTGGAATAACAGATATATCTGCACCCTGTGAACCATCATTTACGCCGCCACCTTGGAAGGCAATAACTGAAGCATGATGACGTCTTTTTCCATTGGTAAAAATCAAGGTAGCGTCAGCTGAAAGACCTCTCAAATTAGCTGGACGAATCATGCTGGCAGCATCACTAATTGGCTGTAAGTGTACGTTCAATGATGGAACGCTTCCTTGAAGCTGCATTAGCAAATCATCAGTACCAGTTTTACTAATATCTTCAGCACTTAAAACATCAACAGGAACTGGCGAACTAGATACTGATCTAGGTTTACCGCGAGTACCGATGCTTACAACTTCTTCTACGTATTCGTTGTCTTGTGCAAATGTACCAACTGAAAGCATTGAACTTACAGCAATGATTGTTGTTAAGGATAGCCTTGAAGCTGCCCATATAGCTTTATTTAACATTATTATCTCCCTAAGAATAGATAAAAAATTAGAATTAGCGTTGTTTATACACTAATTCTTTTGTTTTTGCTAACTAAAATGGTATTTTTTTTTAAAAAACCTTGTAGCTATAGGCTTTACAACGCTTTATATAACCAGACCAGCGAACAAGAGATAATGATTTCTTGGTCAACAGCATAAATAAAATAATTTAGGATAAAATAAAGTGATGAAAAAAAAGAACGTTTTAATAATTGCGTGCTTAGCAAGTCTTTCGCAATTGATCTATCCGCAGTTAGATAAATTTAATGCTTATGTAGTTCAGATTCCTAAAGAAAGTATAAATAAAAAAGTGAGTATAGCGATCAAGGATAATATAGATTTGGTTGGCTTTCCCACCACTGCAGGTTCATTAGCAATGCTTGATAATTTTCCCGATCAAAATGCATTTATAGTATCCAAATTGAAAAAAAATAATTATTTCATTAATGGAAAAACCAATTTAAGTGAATGGGCAAATTTTAGATCAGAAAAATCTGTTAGTGGATGGTCTAGCTATGGCGGGCAAACGCTCAATCCGAATGGGATTAACTTAAACCCCTGCGGATCTAGTTCCGGCTCAGCTGTTGCGGTTGCTAGTGGGTTAGTAGATGTAGCTGTTGGAACTGAAACTAATGGATCTATCTCCTGTCCAGCCTCTGTAAATGGAATTGTCGGTCATAAGCCTACTGTTGGATTACTAAGCAGAAGTGGCATTATTCCGATATCCTCAACCCAAGATACTGCTGGCCCTATGGGTATATCTGTGGAGATAGTCGCTGAAGCTCTTCAGGTAATGGCTGGAGTGGATAAAGCAGACTCTGCAACCATGTTGATACCAGATGATTTTGTGTATGACTTTACAAGCAATTTAAAGCAAGGAGGTATATCAGGCAAAAGATTTGGACTCCTCGAATCTGGAAAAAATAATGCTGAGGCAGCAATACTATTAGATAGGCTGACAAAGTTAATCACTAAGCTTGGAGGAACAGTAGTAGAAATTGATGATTCCAGGGTATATCCAGGCAAAGATGAGTACTTCTTATTGTTATATGAATTTAGGATAGGCTTAGAAAACTATTTAGCTAAATCATCAAGCAGGCACAAAACTCTTCAATCTCTAGTTGATTTTAATTCAACCAATGCTGGAAAAATTATGCCTCACTTTAAACAAGAAATATTTAACAAAAGTATATCCACACTAGATCAGGATGAAAAATATCTAAAGGCGCTCGAGATGGTTGAAAAGGTTCGAAATGAATTTAATGATCTCCTAAAAAATAATGACCTAGATAGCTTTATTGGGCTGACAAGAAACCCTGCTTGGCAAATAGATTATGAGGGAGGAGATGAGGCTGCTATGGGAAATCAGGCCAGCTATGGAAATGGTGCCTATGCTGCAATTGCTGGCTATCCTCATCTTACGATACCACTAGCATCAATCAATAATCTGCCTGTGGGAATTTCATTAATTGGTCCGGCTTGGTCAGATGCTATCTTGCTTCAAATGGGATATGAATTAGAAAAAAATAAAGCAAGTTTTTGAATGGAAAAAGAATAAAAGCTTAGGCAGATATTCTTTTTTTATTTTTATAAAAAATAAGTTCCTGAACCCAGTTTCGCTTATTTGCATCGTACATAGCTGAGTCTGCCTCGGATAAAATAATTCGACCGCCATCCATATCAACTCTGAGCGAATCTGTTTTGATAACTCTTCCATCAGCAAGATGGATTTCACCGATCATATTACCAGCGGTATCCTCTGGATGAAGATCAGAAAAAATTTCAACTAGTTCTTCTTTTTTCATAATATAAATAGCCTCTTATTGATATCGTTGTCAATTATATATATAAATAAATGAAATGGTAGTGCTTTAACCAGTCCTATGAGGCAACTTTTTGCCAATCAAAAAACTTGGTAGCTAGAAAAAAACTAACAAATATCCAGGCCAGAATACCAATTAGATTGAAGTGTATTGCAAGTAATGACGCACCATCATTTGCAATATCTCTCATTGATGAAGCAATAACGCTTAAAGGGAGTGCTTGTGCGATAGGCTGTATCAGTAATGGCAAAGATGAGATTGGAAAAAATATTCCAGAGAGAATCAATTGCGGGAGTGTAAAAAGCAATGCAATTGGACGAATGGCCTCTTGAGTTTTAGCAAGACTGCCTAAAAAAAAGCCAATGCACAGAAAAATAAATGCACCGAGAACAACCACTCCAAATAATGAATAAATACCGCCAAGAATATTTATCTTAAGCAGTCCAATAGCTAACCCAAGAATCACTGAGAGCTGGATTATGACAATAAACATTCTTGCTAAAACAATAGAGATTATAAAATCTTTAGGTTTAATGGGAGTGACAAATAATCTTTTTAAAATCCCCCTTCTCCTGTATTCAACAAGATTATATCCACTACCAGCAATACATAAATTCATTAACATGTAAGCTAAAATTCCTGGTAGCAAGAAATCTATGTAACGCTGGGGTCGAGCTTTAACATCCTCCAATTCCAATTGAAACAATGGCTGCATGTCTCTTAACTCTCTTTCGATTGAAAGAAGCATTGAGTCTAGAGAATCTCTAATTGCATCAACCTGTCTTACTTGAGAAGCATCAAGCAGTAAACGCAATTTGCTTGTATTAGATTGATTGAAGTCCTCAGGAATGATAATCATGGCGGTTAAATCACCTGCAATAAGTTGCTCCTTTAGATAGGCCTCTTTTCCCTCAGCAACAGCAAAAAAATCTTTTTCTTTCACCAATTCAACAAATTTAATGGAAAGTTCATTCTGCGATTGATTAACCAATCCTATGTCTGTTGGATCTGGCTCTCCACCAGAAAATAAAAATATTCCTGTAAAAATTAGTGGGAACATTAGACTGAATGCTAGAGATTGCCTGTCTCTGTAATAAATTTTGATAAAAGTTTTTGCAAGATGCATTTGAGATTTTGTAAACATATTTAATCTCTTAATCCATGACCAGTTAGAGCAAGGAACACATCCTCAATATTGCCTTGCATTGGTATTTCAGATGCCTTGGGTGCGTAATTCAAAACAAGCTGTTGAGGTGTGTCTTGAGCAATAATTGATCCCTGATCCATAATAGCAATGCGATCACATAGATATTCTGCCTCTTCCATATTGTGGGTTGTTAAAACAATAGTCATGCCCTCTCTATTTAAAGTCTTGGCTAAATTCCAAAGATTTCTTTTGGCCTGAGGATCTAGGCCAGTGGTAGGCTCATCAAGAAATAAAATTTTGGGGTTATTGACCAAAGCGCATGCAATCGAAAATCTTTGCTTTTGCCCGCCAGATAAATCGTCAGGCATAGCGTTAATTTTATCTTCTAAATTCACTTTTGCTAGTAAGATTTGAGGATCAATAGAAGTTGAATACAAGCTGGCAAAAAGTAATAACAAATCAGATAAATTTAACCTATCAAAATACTCATTAGATTGAAGCTGAACGCCAATAATTTTTTTGACTGCATACGGCTGCTTCGTTACATCAATACCATTAATTAATACATTTCCTTTATCGATGCTTGTAAGCCCCTCAATCATCTCAAGAGTGGTTGTTTTACCTGCCCCATTTGGGCCTAATAAACCAAAAATTTCTTTTGATTCAATGTTCAAAGAAATGCCATTAACTGCAGGAAAAGTCTCTAAGGGATTCCCAGGGCTCGGATAATGCTTTTCTAAGTTGGTTGCTTTAATAATTCCCATCGGGTTTTTTCTCTATATTTATTTAATTAAAGCAATATCTTCTGGCTTGAGTAATTTTTTATCTAGATGATCTAATAGCGGTCTTAAATGTTTAGCATATGGCTTCCATCTACCCATGCCTTTTTTATTGATTGGTTGTCTAACTTGTTCTGAGCTGGCAGTCCGTATTGATCTATCGGTTTCATGAAATGCAATGCATTGATCTTCGAAAGGTAATTCAAGATAATCAAGCATTCTTCTAACCTGACCATCAAGATCCTCGATGACATCTTCATTATTGACTCTTAAAATTTTACCAGGCAATACCTTATCCCAGTGATCCATAAGTTTTACATAACTATTATAATAACTAGCAGCTTCAGCCAAACCATATGTAAATTCTTGTCCTTGAGCAAATAATTGTTTAAACATACTAAAGCAGCAATCTAGAGGATATCGTCTTGCATCAATGATTTTTGCATTTGGCATTATGAGATGGATTAATGCAATATGCCTGAAATTATTTGGCATTTTATCTGTGAACATAGGGGCATCATTTCTATGCATTCTTGTTTCATCTATAAAATTTTTACCCAATGACTCCCTCTTTTTCAATGAAAGCGATTGCATACTCTTTGGGTAATTGCCCAGCTTGCCATATATGTCATTGCCTCTAAGACTTTGCGCGGTTGAGAGAATATTGGGTAATTCAAGAGTTCCATCAATCATAGAATGAGATGCTAAAATTTGCTCGATTAAGGTTGAACCAGCTCTTGGTAGACCTAAGATGAATATCGGATCTTTTGTTTGATGACCGCCAGCTCCAAGGTTTGTAAAAAATTCTTCATTGCAAACATCTATCTGAGATTGAAGTTCAGCATCCATTCCTTCAATAGAATATTTACTCTGATCATTTTTTATTTTATTGCCTGCCTCTAAATGCAAGAAAGCTTCGTTGAACTCGCCAATTGATTCAAAAGCTTGAGCAAGCGCAAAATGGAAGTAAGTTTTATCTCTTAAGGGCAGATCTATTCGCTTAACATGCTGCCTCATTGCATCAAGCTCTTTGCTTGAGAAAGAATATGTTTTTAAGTTTGAAAGTGAAAAGTATGCCTCCCCATGATCAGCCTTGATTTGATAGGCTGACTGATAGCTTTTAATAGCTTGGTTTGTTTGACCAAGAGTCTTTTGAGCATGTCCTTTAGAAGTGAAGGTGCTAAAGTTATATGGGTTTTTTTGAAGAATATTATCAAGGATCTTAATTGCTTCTTCATGCCCACCATTTTGCATAATTTCGCTTGCCTTTTGGGCTTGATAATTAAGATTATCTGGATACTGATCGCATAAAATATTAACTTGCTCAATGGTTTTGGCAAATTTTTGTTTTTTTCTAAGTATGGTTGCATACTTCATTCGTAACTCACCATCATTTGGTTTAAATTGAACAGCTTTCTCCAGCAAGGTCTCAGCGTCATCAAAATAACCTAATCGATTGGCAATCTCAGCCAAAATTGACATTGCATATGTATGAGTTGGATTCTCTTTTAAGAAAGCTCTACATTTTTTTTCTGCTATACCTAGCCTGCCTTCATGCATAATCTGATCTATATACAATAATACAGATGGAAGAGAGTTCAATTTATTAAATTCTCTAAGTGCATGTTCTGCTGCAGGCTGATTATTATTTTTTTTGAAATATTGATATAGAATTTGCCACGGAGCTAGCAGCGCAGGATTAAGCTCAACGGCTTGTCTATAATGCATTGTTGCTTTATCTTCATTGCCCATATCTCTGTTGAGATGACCAAGCTCTTGATAGGCCCGACCCATATCTGGGGCATAAGCCAGCAATCCCTCAATATATTGTTGCGCATTATCAAATTCTTTCAAATATCTAGAACATACTGCAGCAAGATATAAACTATCTATGTTATCTGGCTGGCTTTCTAAAATAATTTCTAATAAATCGAGGGCATCTTTAAACCTGCTCTCTTTTACAGCTTGTCTTGCTTCACTTAAATCAACTGAAAGCGTTGCATCATCTAAATCAAAATTACCATTACTCATGAGTGTTTTTATTTTAGCAAAATAGAAATAATATTATCTTGATAAATTAAAAAAGGGAGCAATAGCTCCCTTTTGATTGCTATCTAATTTAATTAGAAGTTTCGCTTTAACCTTATTCCAATAGTGGTTGGCCTAATGTAGGTTACACGCGGCACATCAAATACATAATTATTACTTATTTCACCTCTTTCATCGGTGAGATTATCAATGTATAGCTCTAAAAGACCCATATCATTACTGATACCAGCTCTAAGGTTGATAAAGCTGTAACTATCTTGCTGCTCTCTGTTAGGCAAGATAATATCTGAGTAGCTATCATCAGAAAAAGTAAACTGTGCAAGTAAATGCCCCATGTTTCCAGAGGACATATCCCATTCTTTTCTAACTGAAATATTTCCCTGCATTCCAGGAGCAAATGCTAAATCCTGTCCTTTGACTACATCATTTGAGGTAGTTAATGTTTTAGTGATTTCAGTTTCTAAGAGAGAAAAAGCTCCTGAAATAATCAAGCCGTCAACATTAGGATAGTATTGAAAGTCGCCTTCTAGACCTAAGATTTCAGCATCAGCTGCATTATCTGAGAAAAACAGATTGGTAATGCTCGGATCAAGGATTGATGTTTGCAAGCCTGCAATATCAACCAAAAATAAACTACCATTAAACTTTAGTTGACCATCACTGAGGACAGTTTTCCAACCAAATTCATAATTTGTTACTTCATCTGATTCAGTAATAGGCGGCACCGTATATTTTCCATCAGGAGTGGAGGAACCACCAGGACGATTTAAAAGACCTGGTCTAAAACCTTCTGACCAAGTGACATAATACATAATATCATCAGACGGATTCCATGAATAAGTTATTTTGCCAATTGTTCCATCGGTCTCAGCTTTATCAGGGTAATTCATTGCATCCAATTCAGGATTACCTGTATTGCCTCCAGGCCCATTATATTTGGCTGATAAATTAGTACCGTACCTTTGACGGTCATTGTGTGTTGCTCCAGCTGGAAGAAAGCCTGTAGAAAATGCTGAGTTAGCACTTCCTTCTAAGTCTACTTCTATGTCATACCAACGAACTCCCAGGGTTAGCTCAGATGTCTCCGTCAAGTCAACGCTTAATTCTCCAAATATACCCTGTTGCTTGTCAGTTCTTTTAATATCGTTAATAAACATAACAGGTGCATAGTATGGGCCTCTTCCAGAATGCCAACCGGCTCCAGCCCATGAGCTACTTCCAGTCAGCGGCACTCCAGTAACAGAAGTGTCAGTTAAAGTCCAATTTGGCCCCCATCCAATATCACTGACCAGTGATCCAGGATAAGTAAACATATTGTGCTCAGTTAACTCTAAGTCGCTCAAAAATACCCCAGCTGTTAGAGACATAGTATCGCTTACAGGAGCATTGATTCTTAATTCATGGGTTTCAACCTCAGAGTCTACCAATGAATCTACATACAAGTTAGGAGCTCCACAATCACCAAATGGCATATTTCCATGCTTTGCATTGGCATAAGTTACATAGTAATCACAAATGTAATAAGGGATATACTGACCGACAAAAAGATAATCAGTGTAATCAATTCTTTGATCAGAGCTTCTATCAGTATAAGCACCAGCATATATAACTTCTAAATCTCCAATTGAGCCCTCAAGAGTAAGACTTAAGTTATCAAATTCATCCTCTATATTATCATCTGAAAACCTTTTCACTTCTAAATCGCCCAATGTAGGATCAGCAAAAAAGACACCGTCAGATTCAATAGTTTGATTTGTATATGAAACTAAAGCATCCCAATTATCATTTAGCTCAGCTTTGATACTAGCTCTAAAGCCTTCGTATTGAGTAGAGTTTACATTTTCCTCAACTATTGCATTGGCTGTTGCATAGTCAACATTTGCAAGATAGGCGTCAACATCATTCGTAGCTCTCCAACCATTCCTAGCTGAAGCAACAGGCAGACCATTAGATCTAACAGTTCCAGCAGGTCTAAAAGCTGCAGACTGAGTCACATCTACTGTGCCAGCAACTTGATCGATGTATCCACCTCTTCTATCTCTATAAGCAACAAATCTTAGGGCTGAAGTATCATTGAGTGGTATGTTAGTCATATACTCTAACTTATCACCCGCACTTCCCTCAGACATAGTTCTTCTCTCAATCTCTAGACTGCTAGCTGACTCACCTATAACAGGCTTGTTGGTAATCATTCGAACAACACCAGCTTGTGAGCTGGCACCAAATAAAGTTCCTTGGGGACCAGATAGAACCTCAATACGAGATATATCAGCAGCATAAACGTCTAAATTTCTTCCAGGATATGCAAGGGGCTGCTCATCAAGATAAAAAGATACATTAGGCGCTAATCCACCAACACCAGCAGTGGTTAAGTTAGGGGTCGTTGAAGCAAGGCCTCTGATATATATAGTGCTCTGACCTGGGCCTGAACCCCCAGCTGTGACACCAGGCAGTTGTAGCAAATAATCCTCAAAGACATTGACTCCTTTTTCCTCAAGAGTTTCTTCGCCTAATGCGCTGACAGAAAGCGGCACGCTTTGTAAGCCCTCTTCTTTCTTACGAGCTGTGACAACCACTTCTTCAAAAGTTGCTTGTGTTTGAGCTCCTACATGTCCGCTGTATGCAGATGCATTGATAATAGCAAAAGCAGATATTGCGGATATGACTTTGTTTCCAAAATTATCAAAAGCTTTATGTCTAAAGGTCTTTTGAATATTCTTGACGATATTACTCTTTTTTATGTTATTTAACATAGCTCCTCCCCTGGAGATAAATTTATTTCAAGTAGAATTTTAGGCTGAAAGGGAGCATAGAACCCTCTTCCATAATGATAATCGCTTAAGTCGAAACTTAAGTTTTTTAAAGACATGCTTAGACCATAACAAATCAAAGATAAAACTTTAAGTAAATATGAAAAAAACATGCTTAATTTTAAAAAATGCATTTGTGCCTAATACCAATACTCGGTTAGCGTTAAATCCTAGGAATAAATTCCGTTTTAGCAATTCTTTAAATTCGCTGCAATAGGATCAAATCACGAATAAATTAAATTAAAACATAATTAACAAATTTGTAAAGAAGGAAATTTAAAAAAACCAAAAATTTCAAATTTTTTGAAATTGCCCTACACTTAGGCAATAACATTTCACCTAAAAAAAATTACTTAATTTAATGTTTAAAAAAATAGCTCCTAAACGCTTTCTGTTCTCTATATTTTTAATAGCTGCTTTTATAGGAATAACGCTCACCAATCTAAAAGAGGCTGATCAGTTATTTGCTGATATTCAAACTCAAATCTCTGATAGCTTGGGTTGGTTAATTATCTTGCTAACCAATGGGTTTTTAGTTTTTGTTATTTATTTGACATTTAGCAAACACAAAACACTTATACTTGGTGGGCCAGATGCTAAACCAGAATTCTCACGAGTAAATTGGATAGCCATGCTTTTTAGTGCTGGCCTTGGTGTTGGATTGCTATTCTATGGTGTAGCTGAACCTATCATGCATCTAAGCTCAGATATCATCCACAAAGAAGGCGCCTCTTTCTCAGACAAAGCAAATCTATCAATGAATCTTGCCTATTTGCATTGGGGATTTCATGGTTGGGCAATTTATGGTGTTGTTGGATTATGCTTTGCATATTTTGCATATAATAACAAACTACCCTTTCGCGTAAGCTCATTTTTCTCAGGTCCCTTAACAAAAAATATATGGGGAAGAGTATCTTTGGATGTCATAGCAATAATTGCCACAATATTTGGCATAGCTACATCACTGGGGCTTGGGGCAAATCAAATTAATTCTGGCCTTAGTTACATGGGTGTTATTGAAGGCAGTTTCACTAATACTGTTGGAATTATTATCCTGATCACTCTTATGGGGTTAATAAGCGTTGTTCTTGGTTTGAAGGTGGGTATTAAAATCTTGTCTCAAATAAACATAGTGCTATGCATTATTTTCCTCTCATTTATCTTTCTTGCTGGGCCAACAAGCTACATCTTGGATGGGCTTGTACAAAATTTAGGTTCTTATGTTCAAAAATTATTGAGTTTATCAACAAGCACGCAAGGTTATGCTGATTCTTCTTGGCAAAATGCATGGACTCTTTATTATTATTCTTGGTGGTTTGCCTGGTCTCCATTTGTAGGATTATTTATTGCTAGAATCTCTTACGGCAGATCGATTCAGGAATTCCTAATAGGTGCTGTACTTGTTCCAACTTTTATTGTTTTTGTTTGGTTTGGTGTCTTTGGCAATGCAGCTATCTACCAAGAATTTATCGAACCAGCATCTCTTAGCACAGCAATCAATAATGACATCGCGATCTCATTGTTTATTTTTCTTGAGCAATTCCCTTTCTCAAAACTAATCATGTGGCTGGCTATTGTAATAATCTTAACTTTTTTTGTAACCTCATCTGATTCAGGGGCCTTAGTTACATCAATGTTAACTGCTGCTAAAAAAGAAAATGCTAAAGATGAGCCACCAATGATTTTAAGAATTATTTGGGCATTATCTTTGGGAGTTATATCAATCGTGCTTTTGGTAGGAGGCGGCATAGGAGCCCTACAAACTTCAGTTATAGTGACGGGAGTTCCTTTTGCAATTCTGCTTTCATTTGCTGCAAGTAGTCTACTCAAAGAACTTAATAGCAGTAAAAAATAAAGAAGCTGCTATCAAATTTAAAGCTATAAGTTTTTTATAAAAAGGTAATTTTTTTTAACCTATTATTTTAATAAAAAATACATAAATTTGACATGAAGTTGGTAGCAAAAAAATAATTTAATAAAGATTGGACAGTAATATATACAAGGATTATTATCAAAAAATAATAAAGGTTGTTATTTATTTTTTAAAGGCTATTATTTATGACAAATCATTCCTCTAAATTTCCCTCAGAAGCAGAAGTAGTTATTGTTGGAGTTGGAGGAATAGTGGGATCAATGCTTGCATACTGGCTTGCAGATCTAGGGCAAAAAAATATCGTGGGATTGGAAAAATCTACAATTATTCCATCAGATATCGCATCAACTGCTCATGCTTCAGACTTTGTCTACAATACGACTCACGACAAACTTGGTTGTTGGGCAACTAACTTTAGTAGAAAGTTTTATGAGGATAATGGTTTCTTTTTAAAAAAAGGTGGCTTAGAAATTTGCCGCAAAGATGATGATGCTCGTTGGGAAGAACTTAAACGAAAGGTTGAATCAGGTAAAGCATTTGGAACCAATGTTAGGCTAATTTCTGCATCTGAAGCCAAAGAAAAATTTCCATTGTTAGATGAAGAATCGATTCGGGGTGCAATGTGGGATCCAGATGCTGGTTTGGTTACCCCTCGCTCTCAAGATGTAGTGAACTTTGCTGTAGAAACAGCCAAGGAAAAAGGTGCTTTAAAAACATTCACTGACACTCCAGCTATAGGTTTTGAGATTGAGGATGGTCGTATTACTGGAGTAATAACTGATAAAGGGTTAATCAAAACTAATAAAGTTGTTATTTCATCAGGTATATGGGGTCCGTTGATGGGTGATATGGCTAATGTGCCAGTTCCGCTAATGCCAGTAGAGCACCCTTTGTTATTTTTTGGTCCACTCTCTGAAATTCAAGGCACAGAAGAGTTACTTGTTTATCCCTTATTGCGTGATCAGGGTAACTCAGCTTATGTAAGAGATACGGGTAGACTCCACGGAGGGATGCTTGAATGGGGGTATTACGAAGATAAGGAGCCCAGACTTGTTGATCCAATGGATATAGGTAATCCTGAAAAGACAATGATATCAGACTCAATGAGGTACCTAGATCTTGAAGAGGTTGCTGAGCCTCTTGAAAAAGCATTTGAAACCACCCCTATCCTTAATGAATTAGGTTGGGATGAAAAAAGTTCATTTAATGGTCTTCTGTCAGTCACTCCTGATGCAGGGTCCTTAATTGGTGAAAGTCCAGAAGTAAGAGGTTTCTGGTTATGTGAAGCAGTTTGGGTCAAAGATGGTCCTGGTTGTGCAAGACTTTGCGCTGAGTCAATGATGCGTGGCAAAACACAAGTGGACATGCATGCGTTTGATATTGCTAGATTTTATCCCGCGCAAAAAGAAAAAGAATTTGTTAAAACACGATCTTTTGAAAATGCTCAAACCATTTATACCCCTGCTGTTCACCCAAGAGAGCCTTACATTAGCCACAGAGAGCTATATGTCAGTCCTTTTTATGAAAGAGAGAAAGACCTTGGAGGCTTCTTTGAAAATGAAGTTGCAGGTTGGGAGCGTGCTTTAGCTTACGAGAGCAATAAAGAAAAGCTTGATAAGTATTTAAAGGAGGTTCCGGTTAGAGACAACGAATGGGACCGTCGTCACGTGCCTTATGAGATTGCAAATGCTGAACATCTTGCGATGAGCGACTCAGTTGGCATGATCAATTTATCCCACTTCCCCATCATGGACGTAGAGGGACCAGATGCAGAGCGAATGTTGGAATATCTCTCACTCGCAAAAGTTGGTGGTAATACTCCTGAGGGACGAATGATTTATACCAATTTTTTAGATGAGGATGGTGGAGTCCATGCTGATCTGACCATCTCTCGTTTGGGTCCAGATCGCTATAGAGTAGTAACCGGTGGAGCAGATGGAAATCGAGACTGGGTCACCTTAAGAAATTATCGAGACGATATGGGATTGAATGCTGACATCAATATTCGTACCCATGATATAGCAACTCTAGGTTTGTGGGGCCCTCAGGCAAAAACTGCGCTAGGCAATTTTATTGATCCCAATGAATTGACCATAGAAAAATTTCCCTTTGTTGCTGCAAAAAATTTAACCCTTAAATTATCTGGAGGAAAGCAAATTGATGTCTGGGCATCACGCATTTCCTATGTTGGTGAAAGTGGTTGGGAAGTTTATCTCAACAACGATACAGAAGAAGGGCTTGCGCTATATGATTCATTATTAGAGGTTGGAGTTGTGCCAGTTGGTATTGAAACCTATGCCAACAGCCGACGTCTTGAAAAGAGCTTTAGGCTTCAGGGCGCTGATTTAGAGTCCGAATATAATGCTTGCGAATCGGCCATTGAAAGGCGTCTAGTTAAAGAGGCTGATTTTCATGGTAAAGCAGCCCATCTTATTCATCGCGAAGAAGACCCCAGCGCAATCCTCTGCACCATGACATTGGATGATCTGAATGTATCAGGGGTTCCGCGCTATCCTGTTGGAACATCACCTATTATAGATCCTGAAACTGGACAAGTTCCCATCGATAGCAAGGGTCGAAGATCTTACACCACTGGTATGTCTTATTGCCCATCAATCAAAAAATTTGTTGTTATGGGCTACCTTCCTAGGGATATTGCTAAAAAAGGAAAATCACTCTCACTTGAATACTTTAATGAGAACGGTGATGGCGTTTATCCGCTAACTGTACAAATAGTTGGAAAAGGATCTTTATATGATCCAAATAATGAGAGGGTCAGATATTAAATAATTTCAATGTAATAACTTAAAGGGGGGTAATAGCAATGAAACATCCAAACCATCCTAGCGTCGATCAAAGTGATCGAGTGGTTCCATATAATCTTAGGCAAAGTGGCCGAACGCCTACTGAACTACTGATTTCAACCAGAGTAAGAAAATCGCCTTTTTGGCACCTATCTCATGAAGCTGGTTGCTGGAGAGCAACTGTTTACAATCGAATCTACCATCCTAGAGGTTATGTAAGACCTGAAGATGGCGGCGCGATGGTTGAATACGAAGCATTGGTTAATCGGGTCACCATGTGGAATGTGGCTGTTGAAAGACAAATTCGAGTTAAGGGTCCGGATGCTGAAGCTTTTACTGATTACGTAATCACTCGTGATGCTACAAAGATTGAGCCTGGTAATGGAAAATATGCAATTTTGTGCAACGATAAAGGCGGCATTTTAAATGACCCAGTTTTATTAAGATTGGCAGAAGATGAGTTTTGGTTTTCCATTTCTGACAGTGATCTTTTGTTATGGCTACAGGGAGTAAATATCTCTAAAAAATATGATGTCATTATTGATGAGATTGATGTTTGTCCATTGCAAATCCAGGGCCCTCTCTCTGAAGACCTTATGGCTAAGCTAGCTGGCGAAGAGCTAAGAGAAATTCCTTACTACGGTCTGATGGAAACCAAGATTGAGGGAGCAGATGTGGTCATAAGCCAAACTGGTTTTACTGGTGAAAAAGGCTATGAAATTTATGTTCGTGATGCTCACGAAAATGCTGAAACTATTTGGAATGCAGTTCTTGAGGCTGGAGAAGAGTTTGGGCTGATGGTTATAGCACCTGCACATCACCGCAGAATTCAAGCTGGTATTCTATCTTGGGGTCAAGACCTAGATCACGAAACATCTCCATTTCAAGTGAACTTAAGCTATCAGGTACCACGAAATAAAGAAGCAGACTACATTGGCAAAGAAGAGCTAGAAAGGCAACGTGCTGTGATAGATGGAGGGGAATTTCCATTTAAAATGCGTATGGTGGGTATGATTTTTGGCGGAAAAGAGATCACAGATTATGCGCCTGATTTTTGGTTAATAGCTGATACAGATGGAAATGATATGGGTTATGTCACATCTCCATGGTGGTCACCAGAATTAGAAACGAACGTTGCTTTGGGCTGGGTACCTTGGACTTCATCAGAAATTGGTACTAAGTTACAAGTAAGATTGCCTGATGAGTACTCCGAATCTTCTGGGGTTGCTGTAGAGGGTGAAATAGTTGACGTGCCGTTTAGAGAATCTGTAAATCCTAATAAGCGAGAAGTTCAGAAGGAAAAAGGCTTAGACTACGCAGACTAAATAAGATAGCGAGATTGGCGCAAAAATGAGTCGATCTCGCTTTATGCACTCTCCAACCAGGGAAGATCAACCGTTACTGCTTTTAGTTCACAGTCTGGAGCTGAGATTATAATTTCTTGGCCGCTTTTTGCATGCTCTATGCCTAAAATAGTGTAACAAATATTTTTATTGAGCCTTGGCGAATACACCATAGCATTCATAGATCCAACCTCCTTATTATCAATAAAAACAGGCCAGTGCTCTGAATTAAAGATAGTTAACGGATCCCCCTGAATTTCTGCCCCTATTAATTTTTTTTCTGGGCCCTTGAGGAATATTTCGCGTAACGCATCTTTTCCAATAAAATCATCATCTTGTTCAAGATCCACCATCCGATCTAACCCGACCTCATATGGATTATTGGTTCTATCAATATCTGCCAAATAGCTGAGAATCCCACCTTCTAGTCTTAAAATTATATTGGGTGAGCCTGGGCTAATATTAAATTCTTGTCCGGCTTGCCAAAGAATTTCCCATAATTCATCTCCCTTGGAGTGATCTTGTAAAAAAAGCTCATAACAAAGCTCTTTGCTATAGCCCATTCTAGCTATAACCATGGGAATACCTTCATGGTTTATTTCCTTAAACTTATAAAAGCCTAAATCATTAATCCAATCTCCAAAAACCTTAGTCATTAATTTTGTTGAATTTGGGCCTTGAACTTGCAGGGGAGATACATCAGGCTCATCAACATCTACTTCAAATTTGTACCCTGCTGCAATTCCTTGAGCCCATAAAAGCAAATCTCCATCAGAGACCGAAAACCAATAGCAATCATCATCGATCTTTAACATCACTGGATCATTAATCAAGTTTCCTTTGAAGTCTGTTAAAGGTGTATACATCGCCTGCCCAACTGAACATTTTTTAATGTTTCTAGGAGTTA
>Ga0181555_1000263_pt1 | contig 51965 bp, 55 predicted proteins | sample 011ome_15_FD_145601 | JGI IMG/M metagenome (GOLD analysis project Ga0181555, IMG submission 145601) | Coastal salt marsh microbial communities from the Groves Creek Marsh, Skidaway Island, Georgia - 011504AT metaG (spades assembly) | ecosystem: Environmental > Aquatic > Marine > Intertidal zone...
CAATCTATTAAATAAGCTTGATTTTCCTACATTGGGCCTACCTACTATTACGATGTTTTTCATCTCACATTACCAACAAATTGATTAATTTTAAGAATTTTAATAACAATTCTGGCGTTTTTTATTACCCTTATTTCTTATATCGCCTTTGTCGACATCGCACATTTCATTTGTTATAGATTCTTTAGGTTCTAAAGCTTCATTAGCCTCAATATTTTCATTAGTTTCTATGCTATCACTTTCTAGGCTTTCAATATTATTTACCTCATCTATAGCAACCTCATTTAGAATATTTTTTACCTGTATGAAAAAAATATTCCCCTCTAAGTCCGATCCTAAAATCTTATCATCTCCAACTCTATGCATATTTTTAATAATAGGGACACTTGATGATATTTGTGATCTACCCTCAACTTCACCCGTTTCAATATTTAATAAATGAATATAGCCATCGAAATCACCTACTGAAATAAAATCACCAACCATAATTGGGTTAGAAATTCTACGATATTGTAAGTCAGCATTTCGCCAATTTGTCTCTCCATTTTTAGAATCTAATGAATAAATGGAATCAGTCTTATGTGTGAGAAAAATATCAAAGCCATCAAATGCTAAATTATTAAAACTTGATATCTTTCTAGTCCATATAATACTCGAATTCCTTCTATCAATAGACGTCAGGTCACCTGCGGTTGATACAGCATAGGCCTCAAAATTATTAATAATGGGTTGACTTAAAACATCATTCAATCTATCAATATCCGTCACGCCTTTAATCTGTGAAATACTTGCCTCCCATATAAAAGCTCCACTTTTTTGGTGAATGGCAACCATTTTACCTGCACCAAATCCACCATAAATAATTCCATCAGAAAAGGATAAGGGTGATGTTCCGTTGAATGCTAATGACGGTGATGAGTGACTATACCTCCAATCAATGTCGCCTTGCTTCAAATCAATCTGCAAAATCTCATAATTTGCAAGCCTTACATACGCTTTATTGTTATTAATCACTGGGGTAGTAAAAACCTCTCCACCAAGGAATATCTTCCAAATAGCTTGCCCTTCAGCATCCAATTTCCAAAGATAGCCTTTTTCAGAAACAAATAAGATATTTTCTAAATCACCCCCTACACCAATGGCAATTTGTTCTGAGATTTCTTTTTTCCAAACTGTTTCACCAGTTTCGATATGCATTTTTCTAAGATTTCCATCACTTGCTGCAGCAATAACAAATTCATCAGTGAAAATTAAATCAAAATTATCGAATTCATTATCGCCAATTTTATTTTCCCAGATAAGGTTTAAAGATGCTTTTTCATTAAATGGCTTGATTTCTGTTGGAGCATTAGTAAATTCATCGGCAAAGTATTGATCATCCATTTGATCAACAAAATCTTCAACGGGCCCAATAAAACAGCCTGACAGAAAAAAAAGAAGTATTCCTAGGGGAATTAACCTCATTGACCAATAGAGTTTAATTTATTCTCAACTACTTTATGGAATTCTCCTTGGCCACCAAAGTGATTGAGAGCCAACTGATATGATTTGATAGCATTTTCTTTATCGCCCTTAGCCATATAAATATCACCTTTCAAATCGTTAGCAAGACCAATATAGCCTTGGGTTGAAATTTTTTCTGCCGTACCAAGAGCATTATCAAAGTCTCCCTGAACAAGATATAGATTGCCTAAAAGGTAACTTGCCATAGATTGTATTGAAGGTTCAATCTCATCACTTGATGCCCATTTAAGTTCTTCAATAGCAGAAGAATAGTCACCCATTTCAACGAGAAGTTTTGAATAGTATATAGATGCTCTTGCAGCATATGGTGAACCACCAAATTCATTTTGCAATCTATTAACTTTCAATTTTATTTCATCAATTTTATCTACTTTGGAAACTAATATTTCTTGGAAAAGTTGCGATGCTTCCTCCGTTTTTGCTTGATTTGCACTTAAAAAATATTGATAAGCAAAAAAAGCAAGTAGAAATATGGCTACTGCTGTAAATATTTTAATCTTATGTTGGTTATAGAAGTCTTTGAAGTATTCTGATTGTTGTTCGTCGTTATCAAATGCCATTTAATTTAATTCCTTGTTGAGATTAACCCAGGAATTGACCGGATTAAATCTTTTGTGTATTGGTTCTTTGGTTTTTTAAAAATTATATCAGTTTTTCCCTCTTCAACTAGCTTTCCATGTCGCATCACTATGACTTCATCAGCTACATGCCTGACAATTCTCAAATCGTGAGTGATAAAAAGGTATGTCAGTCCAAACTCTTTTTGTAAATCTTTCAATAATTTTAGAATTTGAGCTTGAACGGAAACATCAAGGGCTGATACAGGTTCATCACATATAACAAGTTTTGGCTCAAGTATGAGTGCTCTCGCAATGCCAATTCTTTGACGTTGGCCACCTGAGAATTGATGAGGATATTTTTTTAAATCTGAAGTCCCAAGGCCTACTCTCACAATAAAGTCTTCAATTTTTTTTAATCGAGTTTCGTTGTTATATAAATTATGAATTTTTAAAGGCTCCTCCATAATTTGTAAGATACTTAATCTTGGGTTGAGGGATGCATATGGATCTTGAAAAATCATTTGAATATCTTTTCTTACAGTCTTTAAATTATCTCCTTCTAATGTAAGTAAATCATTGCCATCAAACATAACACTTCCTTTGTCAAGCTTTACAAGACGAACTAAGCTTTTAGCTAGCGTAGATTTTCCACTCCCTGACTCACCTACGACAGCCATTGTGGTCCCTTTGGTAATTGAAAAGCTCACATTATTAAGCGCTTGAATACTGGTTTTTTTTCTCGAAAAGAAACCTTGAGTTTGTATGTATGTTTTTGAAAGGTTATTTGTTTCTAACAATATTTTCATAATCTTTGAATAGCCTTTTCTAGCTTTTCGTAATCAATTGGAGTAAGTTCTTTTATGCCCTGTGCATCAGGGACGCAGCCAAGTAGTGCTTTAGTATAAGGATGTTTGGGCTTTTGTAACACTTGATTTACATCACCACTCTCTACAATTTTACCTTTGAACATTACTATTACATCGTCAGCGATATCTTCAACTACTCCAAAATCATGCGTAATAAAGAGCATAGACATTTTCAACTTATTTTTAAGGTCATCAAGTAGTTTTAGAATTTGCGCCTGCACAGTAACATCTAATGCAGTTGTAGGCTCATCTGCAATGAGTAATTTCGGGTTGCATGACATAGCCATCGCTATCATTACCCTTTGTCTTTGTCCGCCTGATAGTTCATCAGGGTAACTATTTACCCTCTCCACCGGAATTCCGACAAGAACGAGTAATTCTTTTACCCTTTTTTCGATATCTTTGTTTGCTAAAGTTGAATGGACTGAAATAGCCTCCCTAATTTGATAACCGATAGTCAAAACTGGATTTAAAGAGGTCATAGGTTCTTGAAAAATCATGGCTATATCAAGACCCCTTTTTTGTCTAATTTCTGAGTCACTCATCTTACAAATATCATTATTATTAAAAAAAATTTCACCCGTCATATTTAACTGGGGTGAAAGTAATTTGATGATCGAAAGTGCTGTGAGGCTTTTACCACTTCCTGATTCACCAACAATACATGTGGTCTTTCCTTCCTTGACTGAAAAATTCACATTATCAACTAACATTAAACTATTATTTACTTTAGTAGTTATTGATAAATTATTGATTTTTAGTATATCTTTATTCATTTATATTAAATTTTATCTTTTAAAAATTTTACTAAATCATTTTCAGCAACCTCTATCTGAGAGCCATCTTGTCTAATAAGTTTCACTTTAATAAGTCTACTTTTTAACTCGTCCTCACCAATAATCACTGCAATTTTTGCATTACTTTTATCTGCTTTTTTCATTTGTGATTTAAAGCTTCCAGAATCTAGATTCACAGAAACTTTATATTGATTATCTCTGAGCATCTCAGCTATCGTAAAAGCTTTGCCCCTTGCATCATTCCCTAAATTTACTATGTATATGTCTGAATGAATGTTGCTCTCGGGATTGTTTTTTTCAAGTAATAAAATGATTCTTTCTATTCCGATTGCAAATCCACATGCGGTTGTGGGTTTACCCCCAAGCTTTTCAACCAAATAATCATACCTTCCACCACCAGCAACAGTCCCTTGGCTTCCAAGCTCTGTTGTTGTCCATTCAAAAACAGTTCTATTGTAATAATCCAAGCCTCTTACGAGCCTTTTGTTCACTGTAAAATTTACTTTATTATCTTCTAAGATCTTACAAACTGATTTAAAGTGATCCCTGGCCTCTTCATTCATATGGTCAATTAATTTTGGGGCATTTTCAATCATATCCTGCATCTTAGGATTTTTGCTATCCAAAATTCTTAGAGGGTTGCTATGAAGTCTTCGCTTGGCATCATCATCAAGAATATCCATATTTTTTTCTAAAAATTGAATTAATTTTTTTCGATAATTTTCTCTATCATTTGCATCGCCAATTGAATTAATCTCTAGGTGAATTTTTTTTTCTAAACCAAGCTTTTTCCAAAGTCTATTGAGCATAATAATCTGCTCAGCGTCGCTTGAGGCATCACTAAAACCAAATGACTCAATCCCTAATTGATGAAATTGTCTTTGTCTGCCTTTTTGCACATTTTCATGCCTAAACATTGGGCCTCTATAAAAAAGCTTTATAGGCCCGTTGTATGTCAAACTTCCCTCAACTACAGCTCTTACACATCCCGCAGTTCCTTCTGGTCTCAAGGTCAATTTATCATTATTTAATTTATCTCGCCAACTGTACATTTCTTTTTCTACAATATCTGTATGTGTGCCCACCCCCGCTTCAAACAAATCTGTAGATTCAATAACTGGCAGTCCAATTTCCTCAAAACCATATTGATCGAATACTGATAAACAAATAGACTCAAAATGACGCCAAATTTTCTGTCTAGTTGGATCAACATCATAGAAACCTTTTATTGAATTTATTTTATTAGCCATTTAAAACTTACTTTTTTTCATAATTATTCTGTATGTATCTTTCAATGATACCTTTAAAGTCTTCACTAATTGACCCACCTTTTAAAGTCACCGTTTTTTTTCCATTTTCATAAACAGGTGCGACCGGAATTTCTCCTGTTCCTGGCAAACTAATGCCAATGTTTGCCATTTTTGACTCTCCAGGGCCATTAACAACACAACCCATGACTGCCACCGTCATATTCTCAACATCATTATATTTCTTTTCCCACTTTGGCATTGTTTTTCTTAGATAACCCTGTATCTCACCAGCGAGTTCTTGAAAATAAGTCGATGTAGTTCTTCCACAACCTGGGCATGAGATAACTAGTGGTGAAAATGATCGTATGCCCATTGTTTGCAATAACTCTTGAGCAACGACTACCTCTTTTGTTCTCGATTCATGTGGTTCAGGTGTTAATGAAACTCTAATCGTATCACCTATCCCATGTTGTAATAAATAACCCATCGATGCTGCTGAGGCAACTATTCCTTTAGAACCTATACCTGCTTCTGTTAAGCCCAAATGGAGGGGATAATTGCATCTTTTTGATAAACTTGTATAAACTTCTATTAAATCTTGCACGTCACTTACCTTACAAGACACAATAATTTTATTACTTTCAAGGCCAATGTCCTCTGCCGCTTTAGCACTATCAATTGCAGATCTGATTAACGTCTCTTTCATTACTGCCTGTGAAGTTAATGGATTTTCTAGCTTTCCATTCTCATCCATTAATTGCTTTAGAAGATCTTGATCTAAACTTCCCCAATTAACTCCTATACGAACTGGCTTGTCATAATCAATAGCAAATTTAATCATTTCAGCAAACTGCTCATCTCGCTTACTGCCTTTACCAACATTGCCTGGGTTGATTCGATACTTATCCAGGGCTTTCGCACAATCAGGATATTTTTGTAACAACTTATGGCCATTAAAATGAAAATCTCCAACAATCGGTGCATTACAACCATTATCAAGTAGTTCTTTTTTTATATCAGAAACAACTTTTGCTGATTCCTCGTCATTTACAGTAATTCTGATAATTTCTGAACCTGCTTTCCAAAGTTCTAAAATTTGCACAACAGTTTCTCTTTTATTATATGTATGTGTATTTGTCATTGATTGAACGACAATAGGCGCACCCCCACCCACAGGAACACTGCCTACCATGACTTGAATTGTATTTTTTTTAATCATATAAGCTGTAATCGTTGTGTTCTTTTTGTTTTATCTTGCACTTGCCCTGCAAGTTGTCCACATGCTGCGTCGATATCATCACCTCTTGTTTTACGAATAGTGGTGACAACACCAGCGTCCATTAAAGTATCTTGAAAAATCTTAATAGCAATCTTTTTAGAACATTTATAACCACTATTGGGGAATGGGTTAAAGGGTATTAGATTTACCTTTGATGGAACGTCTTTAATCAAGCCAACTAATTCTTTGGCTTGTTTGACTGAATCATTTACGTTTTCAAGCATGACATATTCAAAAGTAATAAAATTTCTTGGTGCTTTTTCAATATATCTTATGCATGATTTCATGAGATCATCAAGTGGATATTTTTTATTAATGGGTACAATTTCATCCCTTATTTCATTATTTGGTGCATGCAAAGAGATTGCCAAAGAGACGGGACAATCCGATCTTAGTTTATCTATTGCGGGGACTAAGCCGCTAGTTGACAACGTCACCTTTCTTCTACTTAAGCCATAAACATAATCATCGAGCATCATCTCTAGGGCATGAACTACGTGCTTATAATTAGCTAGAGGCTCTCCCATCCCCATCATAACTACATTAGTAATAACCTTTTCATCTTTTTTTAAAGACTTATAATTGCTTTGCTCACGAAGCTTATGATTTGCTAGCCATAGCTGGCCTATAATCTCAGCAGATGTTAAGTTTCTATTAAACCCTTGGCGTCCTGTTGAACAAAATGTGCACTCTAATGCACAACCAACCTGAGATGAAATACATAACGTACCACGACTTTCTTCCGGGATAAAAACAGTCTCAATACCATTTTTTGTTCCCATATCCAATAACCACTTCCTTGTTCCATCTTGAGACAAGTGATCATATTCTATTTCAGGAATCTCAATTTTTGCTACTTGATCCAGCGAGCTTCTGAATGATTTGGCTAGATCTGTCATTTTGGAAAAATCTTTTTCTCCAAAATGATAAATCCACTTTAATAATTGTTTCGCGCGATAAGGTTTGTGACCAAACTTGCGGATATATTCGGTTAATTCATTACAATTAAAATCGAGCAGATTGTCCAAAAAACTTTAACCAAAGAAATAATCAATCTCTATTTTAGCATTTTCTAATGAATCAGAGCCATGCACAGCGTTGGCATCAATACTGTCAGCGAAATCAGCTCTTATCGTTCCAGCTTCTGCTTCCTGAGGATTGGTTGCTCCCATCAGTTCTCTATTTTTTAAAACTGCATTGTCACCTTCTAAAGCTTGAATCATCACAGGGCCAGAGGTCATAAACGTAACCAAGTCATTAAAAAAAGGTCTATCTTTGTGAACAGCATAAAAACCTTCGGCTTCTTCTTTTGTTAAATGCACCATCATCGCTTTAACTATTTTTAAATCCGCTTTTTCAAAGCGTGTATAAATTTCACCAATTACATTCTTTGCTACTGCATCAGGCTTAATGATGGATAAAGTTTGTTCAATTGTCATTTAAAATTCTCCAAAACGTTTATTTAAATAAATTTTGTGTAAAAGAGCGTTAAAATAACATTTTTAATAAATAAAATAAATTAAAAATAAAGAAATTCATTTATGTTTCTGACTATTGCTTTCTATCATTTTGTAAGTCTTAAGAATATCAAAGAACTTCAGCCATTTATCCATGATTTCTGTCAAAGAAATAATATCAAAGGCACAATTCTATTGGCCAATGAGGGTATCAATGGCACTATATCAGGACAGAAAAATGATATTCATCAATTCATTAAATTTATAAAAACAGATTCGACCTTCAATAATAATTTTAAGAATTTAGAACATAAAGAATCATGGGCGACAAAGAATCCATTTTATAGAATGAAAGTCAGGTTAAAAAAAGAAATAGTAGCGCTTGGAGTTGACGGAGTTAGTCCAACAGATAAGGTTGGCAAATATGTCAATCCGGAGGATTGGAATAAATTAATTGAAGATCCAGATACTATTGTTATTGATACAAGAAATAATTATGAAGTTGATATAGGTTCTTTTAAAAATGCAATTAACCCACAAACAGACACGTTTAGAGAATTTCCAACATATGTAGAAAAAAAACTTAAAGATAAAAAGCAAAAAAAAGTTGCTATGTTTTGTACTGGAGGCATTCGTTGTGAAAAAGCTACATCGCTGATGCTTGATAAAGGTTTTGAGAATGTTTATCACCTAAAAGGAGGTATCTTAAAATACCTAGAAACTATCCCAAAGGATAAAAGTTTATGGCAAGGAGAGTGCTTTGTCTTCGATCAGCGCGTTGCAGTCACTCATGGTCTAGATGAAGGTCAATATGATCAATGCTATGCCTGCAGACACCCCCTATCTCCAGAAGAATTAGTATCAGATCAATACACCAAAGGTATTTCTTGTCCTTATTGTTTTAAGAAACTTAGTGACAAGAAAAGAGCAGGCGTTACTGAAAGACAAAAGCAAATCATGTTATCAAAATCTAGAGGAGAAAATCACATTGGTGATCAAAATTTGAATAAGGAAAAGGTATGAAAAATATTGGATGGGGTATTTTAGGTGCAGCAAGAGTTAATGAGCGCCTGATGCCTGCTATTGCTCAATCAGATTCAGGAGATCTCATTGCAATTGGAAGCAGACGCACTGGCGCTGCAAAAGAATGTTTGTTAAAAAATCTCCCAGAATCTGAAGATAAGGTGTCTTATTTTGATGGTTTTGATCAAGTTATTAATCATGAGAAGGTAGATGCTATTTATATTCCTCTCGCAAATGAAGAGCATACTGAGGTTGCATTAAAGGCAATGAGATCCAAAAAACATGTTTTGATTGAAAAGCCAATGGCTATAAAGTCTGAAGAAGTAAAAACATTAATTGAAGAAGCATCTAAAAATAATGTCAAGATTATGGAAGGCTTTATGTATGCATTTCACCCTCAATTTGACAGAGTTATGAATACAATCAAATCAAATATTTTAGGAGATATCAATTACGCGCATTCTATGTTTTCTTTTCCAATTCAACCTGCTCGGTTTTATCGTATCAATCGCTCAATGGAAAATGGAGGTGGAGCGCTCTGGGATATTGGTCCTTATGCAATTCATACACTAAGACAATGCTTTAAAGAAAATCCTATTCGAGTCAAGGCAACTGCTAATCTAAACGAGCATGGTGCAGATATTTCAACGACTGGTTTAATTGATTTTGGTAATAATAAACGTGCAACCTTTGATATTAGCTTTGAGTGCACACGAAGGTCAGAATTTGAAGCATTTGGGCCATTAGGGAGAGTTAAATGCCCAACAGTATGGCAACCCGAAAATGAGCAAGCTAAAATCATAATGAATACCGAAAGTTCTGGGTTAACCGAAGAAGTTGTCCCTGCTGCCAATCATTTCATTCTTGAAGTAAATCATTTTAATAAAGTTATAAGCTCAGACATATCTCCCAAATTATCTAAAGAAGATGCATTATGGAATGCAAAAACACTTGAAAGTATTGAACAAAGTATTAAAACACATAGTTGGGTCAATCTTTGAGTAAAGCTATTATTTTTGATTTTGATGGCACTTTAGTCGATTCAGAAAAAGCAATTTACGAATGCTTTCAGAGCTTAACAAGACGTTTAGCGCCTGAAAGAGAGAGGTATGCTAAAAATATACTTATTGGCCCCCCTCTTCGAGATACAGCATCAGAAATATTAGGTCCAGAACACCAAGACTCATTGGATAAATTTGTGCAATCATTTATTGAGATGCATGATGAGCAGGTGATACAGCACACACAACCCTATCCGGATGTCGCAAACGTTTTACATGAACTTCATAAAAACAATGTACCCATGGCTGTTGCTACAAATAAAAGACAAGCACCAACAATAAAATTGATTGATCATTTCGGCTGGAAAGATTACTTTAAATTTATTGAGTGCAGCGATAGTGAGCCTCAAAGGAGAAATAAAGAAGGCATGATTCAAGATATCATCAATCAAAATGAATCGTTTTATGGAAGTTACTTTATTGGCGACACTGTGAATGATGGCTTATCTGCGAATCTCAATCAACTTCCATTCATTAAAGCTTGCTATGGCTATGGCCGAGATCAAGACTGGTCCAAAGTCACTACATATCAAGAAATTCATCAGTTTTCAGAAATTTTAAAGCTTATTTAACCCTCACCTCACACCTATCTCAAGCCTTTAAACCAATAAGTTCGTTTTGAAGCATTTGTTTCGGGGTTTACGTAAAGGCTTACATATCACCCCAAAACAGCATGGAGGACAGGTGAATAAGATCTTAAAGAAACGCGCACAACAAGCCGGGCTAGATGCAGAGACCATAAAAAAGATCAGTGTTCACTCGATCTGGGTGGATGCGGCACAGGATTTATGTCTGGCGGGCAAAAGCTTGCCATAGATTATGGCCAAGGTTCGGTGGGTGAAAACCTATACCCTGATGCGCTATAAAACCAGCCTCAATAATCAGCTTTCAAACAGATGGGTGAATTGATCGAATTAGAAAAGCCTTTCAGGCAGAAGGCCTAGTGTCCACCACCTTTAAGGATTAATATTATCCCTCGCCAGATGATGGTGAGATCGAGCCACAAAAGCCCCAATTCAGATCGCTTGATGTATTGATCAATGTATTCATACTCATAAATGGGGTTACCAAACTCAGGCTTACCTTTCATGATATGGCCTAAACCCAATAAACCACCTTTAAGGTGTTTGCGTGTGACATTACCCTGAGCGAGATCACGTTCATAGTGAATCACTGCAAGCGGCCTGGGGCCAACAATCGACATATCACCACGCAACACATTCCAAAACTGAGGGATCTCATCGAGGTAGAATTTTTTAACAAAGGTCCCGACAATCGTTCTTGAATCTTCATTCCATTCAGCACTGTAAGCAATCCAATCTCCTCTTTTAGCACCATCAGGCTCGATATATTTTTTTTTAATGAGACGAATTTTATATTTTGGAAAAACTTTACCTTGTGACATAGCATTGTATGAAAAAAACATCGAGCCTTTGTTTTCAGGGATAATTAGTCCTTCGATAATAAACGCAATCTTTAAAAAAATAACAACAGGTGATGTGATAATCAGAAATATAAGCGCAGTAATTTTATCAAAAATTAATTTTAAATATTTCTGTTTAATTGAAAACTGCTTATGAAAAATATAAGAATATTTCTGCTTAATAAAATCAGTTGGCGGTTTATAAGGAAATGCCAAATCATTTAAGTTATTTTTTTTCTTTAAACCCATAGAGTTCTTTTGTTAAATTTTTTAATGGAATTTTTTTCTTATTAAATTTATGGAAATTATTCACATGCCAACCATTAGGCTGATGAATGGCATTTTCAATAGAAACTATTGTTAATAAATCCCTAAAATCTACATTTTTTTTAAGAAATTTTACATTTTGAAGAGCATTTAAATTATCGCGATAAGCTACTTGCATAAACAAAGACATATTTTTTTGTGAGGATCTAATTTTAAATAAAGGTTTTTTATTATGGGAAAAAGATAATATTTTTTCTTTGGCTGTGTTTAGCTCTTCATTATTATTAAAATATATATAAACATCCCTACTCATTTTTTTTTCAAAATGACTATAAGTAATGTTAAACAAGCTAAAAAATTTCTGATAATTTTTGATTCGATATTGAAAATATGGGTATAAGTTTTCTTTTTGTTGAAGACCTGTAGTAACTTCAATACAGTTATCCTTACTTAGTTTTATCAAATCATAAGCTATGTGATCATATACTTTATATACTTGGTATAGGGGATCAAAAAATTTAGTAAATCGTGAACTATAGGATAATGGGTTTTGTTGTTTTCCGCCCATTTTTTTGTAAGCATAAGAATCATAAAGATAATGATGTTGAATATGAGCACCTGCATTTAGAAAAATTGATGCATATTTATATTTTTTTGATTTAGTAAGTGAGTAATAAATATCAAAAAGAAATAAATCTAAGAATATGGCACGAGCCCATTTAAAAAATACTGATAAAAATAAGAGTTTTACATAAGTTTGATAGTTTCTTAATCTTGCAAATTTAAATAAGTTAATTAGTAACAAAAAGATAAATTTAATGTTAATAGAACTATTTGAGTTTTCATTAACAAAATAACAAATAGTATTCCATAAGGAATTTATATTTGAGTTACCGTTAATAACAGGATTCTTTGACCATGGATCATGAATCAAAAGTGAATTTTTTTTTACTTCAAAAGAAGTATTCATTGGAGCCATAGCTAAAATTGCATTATTATTTTTTTGAAAAAAATTGTAAATTGAATAGTTTTGAAATGAATCAGAATCACCAAGATGAAAGAGCTTATGTTCATTAAATGACTTGCCTAAATAATAAGTTGGCCATTGAATCCAAGGTTCTAAATTTTGGTATTTTTTTTCGGAGGTTGTAATTACAAAATTTAATTTCAGTAGTTTATTGATATTCTTAAAATTAAATCTAGATGAAGTTTTTTTTAACCATTCTAAATTAACCTCATTAAAGTTTATAGCAAAAAAATTTTTTTTCATTTGAAGAAATTTCTTTTTAAAGAATTGAAAGGATATCTTAACAGCATGATGAAGCAATGAATCAAAAAAATTAAATTATATTTAAAGTATCTAGAAAACAATCTTCTAGGTTCCTGCGATAATCTATATAACCATTCTAAATAGTTATCTTGCATCCATCTAGGAGCTTGTTTTTTTGTTTCAGCAAAAAAATCGAATGCTGCACCTACACCTATTAACAATGAATTAATTTTATTAGAATTTTGATACATCCATAATTCTTGTTTGGGACAACCAATTCCAACAAAAATAATGTCTGGATTTTGTTTGTTAATTGCTTTAATTAAAGAGTTGTCAGGTTTATTTAAATCGATGAATCTCGAATCAAATCCAACAATTAGTAGGTTAGGATAAAGTGCATTAATCTTGGGAACAATTATATTTTCAATTTTTTTACTGCCGCCAATAAAAAAAATTTTTTTTCTTTTAAAATTATTCAATGTTTTCAAAATTGAAACCATTAAATCTGGTCCATAAATTCTCATGACCCTTTTTTTATATTTATAGCGAGCATAAAGGGCAATTGGTTTACCATCAGGAACATTGGTAAGTGAATTACATAAAGTGTTGTTAAAAATTTTATCTACTAATGAAAGTGAAAATCCATGACCTGATAAAACACATATATATCCCTTTTTATTATTTAAAATATATTCACTTATTACTTGTGAAGGGCCATCATGATAAATTTCAAATGTAATATTATGAATTAGTGACATTTTTTTTACCATCCTTATAAAGAGAAATAATCAAGGAAATTAAAAAAGAGAACATGATTAATTGATTTTGATCTTCAACCCAAGGGTTAAATGATATCTGAAAAATAATAAAAAAGGTCAAGATATTAATGCTATTCGAATATGCATTATATTTTTGTTTTAAAAATAAGAATTTAAATATTATATAAATAAGGGGTAATAATCCGACAAGACCAAATCTGTAAAAAAAATCATATATGCTATTGTGGTTAGGTATTATGTTTAAAGATTCAATACTATTGAAATGATGAAGAAAAGATAAATCTGAACTTATAGAGTCCCTAAATGGGTATCCAAAACCTTTTCCAAAAATTATTGAAAAATAATCACTTCTTATTAAATCACCCGATAACGTAAGAGATTGAAGTCTAAAGTAAGTGTTGTGGTCTAAATTAAGTATAATTTTTAAAACATCCTCATTAACAAAAAATATTGTTAAAAATGGGTAAATTAATAAAATTAGCGCTAAACATCTTAATAACTGAATATATATATTTTTTTGATAAAAATATAAAGAGGCAAAAAATAATATCGAACCTATAAATGAAATTCTGGAACTAAGGAATATCAATAAAATAATTAAAAATAAAAAATATTTATTTTGTAATTTACTATCTTTAAACAATGGAGAGAATGCAAGTAATAAAACTACCATAAAAAGATTAAATTCATAAAAATAAATATCAAACTTTAACTTAAACATTAAAATAGTTAACAGAAAAAGCAATGTAAATACAAAAGCATTTTTATTTATAAAATTAAAATAACTAAGCTTATAAATCTTAAAAAAAGTGAGGAAAAAAAGAACATAGATGGGTATTTGAATAAAATGATTTATTTGACTTAGAAAAAAATTAAATCCATTTGAAAAATGAAGTAGTACATTAAAAAATACAAAAAATAGAAAAAAACTTAGTTGAATTATTAATTTACGCTCTATTTTAAAAAAAAATAGGAGAAAAGATAATAGAAAAAAATTAATAATAAAGTTTGTTAATACATTTCGAGTTATAAATGTAGATGTATTCCAACTAATAATAGATATTAATAAAAAAACTACGTTAGTACTTAAAAGTTTAGATTTTAAATTTGTCATTTTTTAATGCGTACAAGAAATTTTTCTCTATCATTTTTAATGATAAAGCTTTTTTTATAATCCTTTGATGCATACTTACATGATTTATAATGCATAAATGTTGCAAAGGAATTTTTATTAAAGATGTTTGTGAACCATCTAATCTTCTTTGCATGTGAAATATAAAAACCAACTGATGATTTAGACGATGTTAAAGCCATGTGTAAAGGACCTGAATCTGTCCCTATAAAAATTGAACATTTATCAATTAGTCTCTTTAATTCTATAAGACTTCCCTTCCATTCTTTATAAAGAATTTTTTCTTTCTTTAGTAAAAGATATAATTCCTCATTATTGTAATCTTTATCCACCACTACATATACAATGCAATCTCTAACTAAATCAAATATAAATTTTTTATTGCAATCAAGACATAAATGCCGATCTTTATCTGTTCCACCGGGATGAATAATAGCAATATCTTTTTTCTCTGAATAAATCTTATTTTTTTGAATAAAAAAATTTTTTTTTGGATAAATTTTAAATGCTTTTAATACATCTGATACTAGAATTATTGATTCTCTATAAATAGAATTCTGTAAATATTGTTCATAGGTCTTTAAACTACCATTAGCAAATAGAAAATTAAAGCCAGATTGCTTATATACGTAGGCATATTTAGGCCTTAATGCTATTACTTGAAGGCTATCTCTAATATCAAAGCGGTTTGAAATAATTAAGTCAAACTTCTTTTTATTTTGTGTTAAGGTTCGAAAAAAATTATAAAAATTTATAACATTATATTTACAATTTTTTTTTACCCAAGGTGGTTCTAATCTTAAATGACTTACTCGCGGATCAGTTGTATAAAGTGATTTGTGATTTTCTTTTCCAGCAATTATAAAGTTACAATTTGGCAGTGAATTTAAAAGTGAATTTAAAATAATTGAAGTTTGAATTGAGTCACCTATACCCCATTGACTTAGAATGCATATTGTCTTTACTTGATTGTAATCAATTTTGTTAAAATTTATAAAAAATTTTATTGGATAAAAGATTATTAAAAACCTGTTTATATATTTATAAAAAAAATATTTAATATAATTTGTTTCTATTGACTCATTCAAATTCATTTTCAACAATCTTCTTTAAATTATGATTTGATATTTTTATACGATTAATTAAATTATCATCAAATTCTTTTTTGTATTTTAAAGTATCTAAAAATTTTATATTTTCCAATGATTCTTTATTCCGACTTAATAGGTTAAAAATACTAAGGACATAAGAAATTCTTTTAGATAAATTTGTACCTAGATCTGGTCTTGATATTGAATAAAAAGATTTTTTAAAAATAAGTGAAAAAATTATCGCATGATACGAATCAGTTATTACAAATTCAGAATTATTTATTAAGTAAAGGAATTCCTGAGGTCCAATATCATTATCAACTGCATGTATTACTCTAATGTTTTTGTTAAATCTAGAGAGAAAGTCGTTGCTAACTTTATTTTTACCATTATTTAAAATGAAAAATAAAATAAATTTTCTACCATCCGTTAAGAAATTTGGTTTTCTTTGCATTGATAACCATTCAGTTTTCTTTATTAGTAATGTTGGATCTAAGTCAACAGTAGAATCTAATTTTTTATAGAAAGAATCTACAGGCTCTCTGAAACTAATATAATTAAAATCCTTAATTCTCTTAAAATATTGATAATTCATAAAAGCAGGAATTTTTTGTTCTCCAAAACTAGCGGCATATGAAAATTTTAATTTTTTAGGTAAAAAACTCATAAAACGAAAATTCAGAGGCAGAGGATTAAGTGATTGCCATATAACATCACTACCTACTATTAATTTACTATAGTTAAAACTAAATTCAGATTTAAAATCACTCAAGCTTTCATATTTTTTTATTTTTAAAAAACTTTTTGTAAAGTTTGATATTTTTTTTTGAGATTTAAAAAAATGCTTTTTTTGAAATGTAACTTTATTTTTTTTATTATCTGTAAAAAAAATTTTCAAAATTACATTAAGTAATTTATTAAAGAAAAATACAAAACCAACCTTTCTAAACTCTATATGCTCAGAAGCAAAACCAAATTCTAAAATTTTCTTTTGCATTGCATAAGCTTGAAGTCTATTACCTATATTTCCATGATCAGAAACGCTTAATATTGCAATTTTTTTTATTTTTTTTATTTTTTTCATTTGATTATTTTATGAAGTAATTTATCTATGATTGTTTTGGATATTATGTACTTCATACAATTTAGATTTAATTTAATATTATTCCATCTTATTTTTTTTGAGCCCAAAACATAATCTATGCAACCATTTATATACGAATAATAATTAGTTTTTTTTGTGCTTTGGTTTATTTCTTCAACTAATCCAATTTTAAGAGGTTTAAAAAAATTTTTTTTTAAATTTAGACATTTTCTAATTTTTTTATTTGAAATCATTCTAGAATAATTTCTATCATATGAAATAATTGAGGAATTGTTAAAAATTTTAGTTAGTTCTGAATTTGAAATTATTCTAATGCAAGTGTTTAAATTATTTTTGTAAATATTATATACATATTTCCATGTAACTGCCTCATCAGACACTAGATTAAAGGTTTCATGATATGCATTTTTATTTTGATATAACTGGGAAATCAATTTAGCAACGTCACCGCCCCATGTAAGAATAGTTTTATTGTTCATAATTTTTTTTGTAAATGGCATCGGTTGATTGATCTTTGATCTAGAGAAAATTTCGTTATATTCAAATGGACCAAGCTGTAACCTATTTGTTGAATAGGTAATGTAAGGCCTTACGATTGTCCATTTACTATTGTTTTTTTTATGTAAAACTTTTTCTTGCGAAATCTTATTTGATGCATAGCTATCAATAAAATTTTTATAGTTTGGTTGTTTTAATGCAAAACTTTCATCTATTTCTTGATTAGAATTTCTATAAACTCTGCATGATGATAAAAAAAAATAATGGTTACATGATTTAAGAAGAGTATCTATATTCCTATTAAATTCGTTATTTTTATAGTTTATGAAATCAACTATTACATCAAATTTTTGATTGTGTAAAATTTTTTTTAAAAAATTTTTACTTTTTGCATTTCCACACATGTATACAATTGAATTATCATGACTAATTCTTTTTCGCCTACTAGTAACAAAAACATTGTAGCCTTGATTTTTATTTAATTCTGATAAATACTTGCCTATAGCACCTGTACCTGCAAGCAAAAGAATATTTTTGGACCTATTCATCCAACGATTTTCTTAATTTTATTTTTTAAATTTACAGGTAAATATTTTTTTGTAATTCTAAAAATGTAATCTTTTAAGCCTTTTGAAATAGAGCTAATATTCTCAAGTGCTTCTGTATCTTTATCTGAATCTACAAAACATTCAAAAATTATTGGTTTACTTGTCTCATTTATAAACTGATGTTTTTTTTCTTCAAAATCAGTAGAGTTAGATGATGATATATATTCAAAGCCCAATGGTCCACATAGTGATCTTACTAATGATTTTTTTTCTCTAATATCATTATCAATAATTTTAGAATCGCCATCATTACCTGATAAATAATGTCCGCCAGCTGCAATGTATTTCATAGTATCTTGTTTAAACTGATTTGCAATATGTCCAGTTGTTCTAAATTCTGTCCCACAACCATTATTAATAATTAGAATTTTCACATTTGATGATATATGTCTATTCCCAAGGATATTCATATCATAAAAAAATGCAAGGTCACCTATTATAGAAAAATTAAGTTTATTTTTATTTGCTATTGATGATCCAATCATTGTTGATAGGCAACCATCAATTCCAAAACCACCTACGTTCGAACTACATCTAATTGAACGATCAATATTAAAGAAATTCCAAGATCTAAGTGAGTGTAAAATTCCAAAGAATAAATTAGACTCTTTTGGGATAATTTTAGTCATTCTTGAAGCAATAAAAATATTTGAAAATGGAAGGTGCTTAATACTTTTTCTTAATTTATCGTCAATATTTTTAAATGAAAGATAGTATGAAACATTTTTTTTAGTGCTATTTAAATATTTAAAACTTTTAAAAAAATCAATTTCAGACCCATGAAATACCAAAGATAATTTTTTTGCTCGATCTCTAATCTGACCATCCTCAGAAACTCTCCAAACATCTTTTGCCTTTTCCAATAATGATGTACTAGCATAATCTCCTGAAACTTCACCCAGATGAATAATTAAATTTGGAGATAAATTTTTCCATATTTGGTTGTAATTAGAAAAATTACTTACTATTAATGACATTAAAATACCGTAATTACCCTTATAATTACTTGAATGGTCATAAGCTACAAATGCATTGTAGTGCTCACAAAATTTATCTATTGCATTAGTTGTTTTATCACATAAATTATTTTTACTTCCAATAAAAATAATAATTTTATTTGCGTTTAAATTAGGTAATTTTTTAGATTTTTCAATTTTTGTAATTAATTTTGATTTAGGAAGTAACTTTGTAGTAAACATTCCAGAATAAGATGTTGGTAGATTTATATGTACCGGCCCTCCCCCTTGATTTGTAAGCTCGTGGATTGCCTTATTTACCTGAATATTGCAATACCATTCATCATTTTTGTCTTTAATTATTGGTAAATGTACCGAAATCCTTGCAATATCTTTTTGAATAGATGTTCTGTCGATATTTTGAGCGTATAAATGTCCAATAAAATCATTACCTCCCAACATTGACGTTACGAAAATAATTGGTATTTTTCGATAATAAGCTTCAGTCATTGAGGGGATTAAATTTCTTGATGCAGTGGCTCCGGTACATGACACAACAATTATTTCTTTAGTTTCCTCATACATTCCAAGAGCCATGTAACCTGCCGATCTTTCATCGACACAGGAAAAAACCTCAAAAAATTTATCATTTTCTATACTGCCAGAAATAGGAATATTGGCTCCACCAGGAGCAATAATAAATTTTTTAATCCCATACTGCTTAAGAAGGGATAAAAGGATTTGTGTGTTTTTTTCATCTGAATACATGATTTTACCTAACTTATTAATTGGTTGAAAAATACCTTAGACTTAACAAAATATAATAAAATTAATAGTGATTCTGAAATTATTATTGAGAATAATGCACCTAATAAGCCATAAATAGGTATAAAAATAATATTTATTAAGGTATTTATAATTGCGACCAAAATCATAATTTTCACTTTTATTTTTATATTATCATGCAACATTAAAATTGCTCCTGGTCCATGACCATAGTATTTAATTGGAATAAATAATGCATAAATTAATATTAACAAAATTGATGATTTATAATCATTACCAAAAACATTCAAAATTATCTTGTCAGTAAAAATAAAAAGGAAGGAAGTTATTAAAAACCCAAGTAAGATCATGGTTACATTACTCTTATTATATATTTCTCTAAGTTTTAACTTATTGTGGAATGACCAATAATGATACTTACCATAGAGATATTTTGTATATATTACGTTAGGTAACATTGAAATACCATTGATCGCAAGGATAACAATTGCAAAAATTCCAGCCTCACTACTTCCTAAGAAATAATTAATTAAAATCACATTAGATGTACTCCATATAAAGGCACATAAGTTTGCAATCCCAAAATATTTAGATAAATTTAAAATATCTAAATACTCATTAAAAAAATTATTATTGCTTGCAATTTTTTTTAAGTTATTTTTTGGTTTATTAAGTAAAAAATAGAATCTAAAAGAGATATAAACAGTTATAAGTAAAGATATTGCAACAAAAATATTTAAAGCATCGTAAAAATCTATAGAATGAAAAATTTTAATAAACATAAATACAATAAGAAAACGGAATCCATTTATCAAAAAAAGATGGAATGATAACTGATAGAAATTACCTTTAATTTGATTTAATGAATACAAAATTTCCATAAATATGACTGATGGCAATGTTAGGCTCAATAAAATTATCCCATTTGAAGCATGCTCATCATTAGGCCCAAAAAAAGCCCACAAGTAGAGGACTGAAAACACAATAATAAAATTTAAAAATAAAAATTTTATTATTGAAATAACTTTTAAATTTAAAATATTAAAGCTTGTTGCATTTAATTTTAATAGTGAATTATTAACGCCCATTAAAGATAATATAAAAAAGAAATTAACTAATGAAAAAGCAGAAAAAAATTCGCCGTACTTATCGGGTCCTAGTTCTTTTGCTAAAGTAGATTGATACATAAAATAGAACAAAATACTCAAGCCGCTTCCGAAGAGCAATGCTATTGATTCACTAATTGTTTTTTTTACTGTATCCACTAGGTTTGGCTAATGATAATCTAATTTTTTTTTATTATAAAAATTTGTTCAAATCCATAATATGCCCATGTTCCAGGTAAGACCTTTTTTTTAAATTTAGAAATAGGCTCTAAAAGAAATCCCAAAAAAAATAAAATTGAAGGTTGATAAGTTTCAGTTGAAAATAAAATTTCAGATTTCAAAAATTTTAATTCTTGATAAAATTCATTAAAGTAAATTAAATTTTTATGTGTAATGTCATCAAAAAAATTTAATGTTCCCGTTCTTGAAGGGAAAGCTTTAGTTTTATGGGATGGAAAAGAAATGTACATTTTTCCATCTTTTTTTAATGCTGAGTACATTGCATGCAAAGTTCCTTTCCAATCTTCACAATGTTCTAAATTATGAGATGAAATAATTGCATCAAAAAAATTATTGTATTTCTTGATCGAGTCAACAAAACTCTTAGAATTTGTTATGATATATTCATCTGCAAATTCTGATGATGATTGGTTATAGTCATCAACATCAATCCCATAGTAAAGACATTTAGGTATTATTTTCTTTATCTTTTTTGGTGAATCATTTCCGCAACCGACATCCAATAGAACACAATCTTTTTTTAGGTCATTAAGGAATGCCGTTTTTCCATAGGGAGAAACAATTTTTTTTATCAAATTAAAAATTTTTATTTCTCACCAGAAATTTGTTTTTTAATCCAAGGGTATGTTTTTTCTAAGCCCCATTTAAGTGAATTTGTCGGCGCCCAATTAAGTTTTTTCTTTATAAGTGTATTCTCAGAGTTACGCCCTCTCACCCCTTCCGGACCCTCAATATGCCTTTTAGTTATTTTTTTGTTGGCAATAGTTGCCACCATATCCACGAGCTGGTTAATGGTAACCATCTCGTCAGAACCAATATTTAAAGGTATCTTACAGTCTGATCGCATAAGTCTTATAGTGCCCTCGATGCATTCATCGACAATTAAGAAAGAACGAGTTTGTAAGCCATCGCCCCATACTTCAATTGCATCTTCATCTTTAGCCATGGCAATCTTTCGGCATATGGCCGCGGGAGCTTTCTCACGCCCCCCTTGCCAAGTACCCTCAGGACCAAATATATTATGATATCGAGCTACTCTAGATTCAAAGCCATAGTTCTTCGCAAAAGCGAGAAATAACCTTTCGCTAAAGAGTTTCTCCCAACCGTATTCACTATCAGGGTTGGCTGGGTAGGCTGACGCCTCCTCGCAATTAGGGTTGTCAGGATCCATCTGATTATGCTCAGGATACATACAGGCTGATGAAGAATAAAAAATACGCTTGGAATTTCGTCTCAAACAAGCCTCAAGTACATTAAGGTTGATCAGTGCTGAGTTATGCATAATGTCCGCATCATTCTCCCCTGTAAAAACAAATCCTGCTCCACCCATGTCTGCCGCAAACTGATAAATTTCATCAAACTTCTGGTCAATTGCATCACGACAGACATTTGGATCACGTAAGTCGCCCTGGATAAAATCGTCTGCTTGTGTTTCTGAAAACTCTGGATATTTTAAATCCACTGCTCTCACCCAAAAATCTTCAGATTTCAATCTGTTTACCATATGAGAGCCAATAAAGCCGCCGCCACCTAATACTAATGCCTTTTTCATAATTTATACCCTTCCATAATTATCTTCAAAACGTTTAATATCTTCTTCTATTACCTTGCTTCCAGTTTGTACTTCAATAATCTCTAATTTTATCTTCTCGTGATTTATCAGTTGATGTTTTACCCCTTTTTTTATGTAAGTCGACTGATTATGCTCAAGCTTTATCTCCTTACCATCTATAATAATTGTAGCTTTCCCTTTAACAACCACCCAATGTTCATTTCGAAACTGGTGTGACTGATAGGATAGTTTTGCTTCTGGGTTAACTTGTATCCTTTTCACTTTAAAGTTACTACCCTCGTCAACCGTTTCAAACCATCCCCATGGACGATTTACTTTTTTATGCTCGCTCAATAATTGTTGCTTATTTTTTTCTAAAACTTTAACTAACTCTTTAATCGACTGTGCATCATTCTTATTGGCTACTAAAACGCTATCTGCTGTCTCAACCACAATCAAATCTGAAACACCCAAAAGACTGACATTTTTCTTTGAGGTGATAGCAATGGTATTTTTAGTATACAAAGACACTACGTCGCCTCTGAAGATATTGCCATCCTTGTCTTTATCTTCAATCTCATCCAGTGCGTCGAAGGAGCCTAAATCAGACCAGCCGGCATCGAGAACAACCAGTTTCAAATTTATACTCAATTCTTTGGCTTTTTCCATGACGGCATAGTCAATCGAGTCAGAAGGCGATTGTTTGAAAATTTGTTCATCAGGTCTTTCAAACCATCGGTCCGTGTTTTTATTTACCCATGCTTTACTTATTAATTTGGCTATTTCGGTATTGCTTTTTTGAATGGCATCTAACCAAGTCTTGGATTTCAGGATAAACATCCCTCCATTCCAGGCATGCTGGCTCTGCTCTATCATCTGTTGTGCAGCTTGTAATTCTGGCTTCTCTATAAAGGTGAGGACATTCTTCACTACATCATCACCCTCATAATGAATGTAACCAAAACCGGTATCAGCTCTAGTTGGATTAATACCCAGGGTTACAATGGTCTTATCTTGTGCTGCTTTGATGGCTTCGTGTATTACCTGAATAAATTGATGCAATTTTTTTACATAATGATCAGCTGGCGTAACAACTATTACTGAATCAGGATTCTTGTCCTGTGTTGCCAAAGCTGCTAAAGTTAGAGCAGGCCCTGTATTTTTAGGTTCGGGCTCGAGTAGAATTCGCACCGGTGTTTTTAATTTTAATTCGTCCAACTGTTCCAAAACCAAAAAACGATGATTCTCATTGGTGACGATGAGAATTTCTTCGATCTGAATATCGTCTTTTTGTAATTCAATGGCGCGACTGACACTCTGCTGGAATAAAGTGCTGTTACCCATAAGCTTCAGGAACTGTTTAGGGTGGTGGTGACGCGAGAGTGGCCAGAGCCGGGTCCCTGATCCGCCACACAAAATCACTGGGGTAATCTTCATGCCACCACCCTTTTTTTAAAAAGCTTATTCATAGCAATAAAGGATTCATTTTTCATATGATGGATTTTTTATTTAAGTCATGGGCTGTTGATTTGCCTGCGCCCGAGAGCCCCCTCATCCACAGGCACAGGAGTTGTTGATGTTTGATCTTGATCCGATCAGTCTCGGTCAACTTAAAGGTTAGCCATTGGATGTTGATACTCATAAAGGGTCGCCTCCTCCCATTCTCAATCCTTTAAACTTATCCATGCAGTTCCTCCGAGAGCTGGTCAATTTCGCGTTTTAATGCATCGTACTCCTGTTTCTTGCGTCGTAAGAAATCCATGGCGAGCTTGGATTTTTGACTGATCCCCTCTGGCGTTAACAGGTAGAGGTAGACCGACTTGTCCGGGTTGTTCTTGAAGTTGCCCGCCTTGACCCAGCCCTTTTGCGCTAAAGCCTTGAGGCAGTAGTGCATGGAGCCCAGGCTGATGCCCGCTTGTTTAGCGAGTTCACGCTGACTGATGTCCGGGCGTTTGTGGATCAGGTCCATGACCCTAAAGTGGATGTCGGGGTGTTGGGTCTTATTCTTCGTGTTCATATGCCCTCATTTGGCCACGCTGCCGCCTTACCGAGTGCAAAGCAGTATCAAAAAAATTCAAATTGAGCTTGCTGTTCAACATTGAACAAAGATTGTACCCTAATATCGTTATTAAGCAACACCCTAAAGTTGGAAAACACCATAGAAAAAGACCGCAAGTATTGCGACTTTAATCAAAGCCTACTAAAATGTATTTAAATTTTAAGTCTCGCTTACATTATGGCCAAACAACCTAGAAAAACTCAACCAGTTGTACCCAGTTATAATGATGAGATTGACCTCATGGAGCTCTTGCACTTTGTGGTCAGGGGTTCACGCTTTTGGGTCGGTGGCGGATTGATATTTGCATTGTTGGCAATCATTTATGCTTTGACGATCTATCCAAGTTCCTTTCGACAGCAGACCATTAACGACATCGGGCTCACTCAGGAAAGCCTGACCCAGATCAGGCAAGTGCTACCGGCGATGACCATCCCAATCGAGGAGACCATGCGGGCCAATAACTTAGATGGCCTCTACGAAGATATCGTGAAAAATACCGATTTTTTAAATGATGTAATTATTGGGTTGACCGGGACAGACCTCAAGGATAAGAGCCTAGACCGAGAGGCTAAGGCAAAGATAGATACAATACTAATCCAGACCAAGGGCCAAGATATCAATCAAATGCAGCGTGAGGTCAACTTCCTCCGACAACATTTAAAAGGGGTTTCCCAGTACCTATCTTTGAAAAGCTACCTCGACGAACAGGTGTTTCAAGCCAAACTTACGCTATTTAATCAAGAGTCCTTCGTGAATCAGCAGCGGCTCAGTTACGAACGCTCAGAGCGCCAGCTCGAGTCCTATCAAGCCCTGCAAAAGGAGTCGAATGGTGCACGTGATCTGCAAATCATTTTGAATTTAAGCAACCAGGATGTGGCGGTGGATGACCTCGAAGCGATGAATAACATCACTGAATTTACTGGGGCCAAGTACCTGCCGCTCGGTAATCGTATTGTCGGACTGAAATCAGAGATGGCAGATCAACTCGAGGCGGTGCGCATTGCCCAGAGGCAGATTGAGGCGCTCAAGCTCACTCAGCGGGTGCTCAATGACTTGGTGTTGACCTTTGAGCAGTTTCAATTTAAAGGCAATCCGATTAACTTCGCACCGATGTTTGAGGTGGTGCATGACTACCGACAGCAGCTGGATGGATCAGATACTGGTACCTTGGAGGATATTGCTGCCCTAGACACGCTAGAGGCCACCCTGATCCGCTTCGAGAACAACGAGCTTAAGTTTAAAAATACCCTACCAGCGGTGATTGATCAAAGTGGCCGGGGAGCAATGGTGATAATTTCTACTCTTGTTGGCGCTATACTTGGCTTTGTATTATTCTTAAGTCAGGCAATAGCCAATAGCTATCGAAAGCGCTACTCATGAGGTAAAGCTAGCAACATTGTCTAAAATATAATAGATCGCAACGAGTGCTATGGTTGCAAGAATAACCTGTAACAATAATTTTTTCATGAATGCCCTTTCCTAAATTAAGCTACAATTTTAATCAAAGATAAAAAACAAACCCCAACTGTAGAGTGGTTTTTTCATTCAGATTCCCCTGTTTACTTTTTTAAATACCTACTTAAAGTTGGGAATAAATGAAAAAAAAAATATATTCTCCTCGTATGGGTGTAAATTCCTCGTATGGGTGTAAATTATGGATAGTAAAAAAGGGAAAAAATCGGCTGTTAAAATATTATTCGCCTCAACACTTCGCCAAGCACTCCATGCAAGATTCGGTTCAAATCGAGTTTCTGCCAGACAATTCGCAAATGCCTTTAATCTCAGATCAATGCTGCAGCCAGTCTCTGACGAAACTGCAAGAAAATGGTTGAATGGTCAATGTTTGCCTCGTTATGAAAGGCTTTTTGAACTAGTCCACTGGCTGGAAATAAATCCCATGAATTTATTTAATGTTCAGCACAGTTCGCTTAAAGTTAAACAGGATCATGATATCCTCAGAAAAAAAAATGCAAACTTAACGCTAGCCGATATTAAAGTGCTATCGAGTACTTCAAAAAAACCAAAAAAACCTTTCTTTGATTAACGTATAATCTCAATGTGAATAAGCGACTTCGACATACTCTGAAAATTTTTTATCGTTTAGCTGAAATTGAAATGCTCAATGAAACGCAAATATATATCGCCCTTAAAGTCAAAGAAATTTTAAAAGACAAAAGAGATACTATTAGCATTATATCTTTAAAAAGAAATACCCCTGATGTCAGTCAAGATACATTGATTAAAGAATTACAGATGCTATCAAAACTTAAATATCTGGTAATAAAAAACGGTAAGATAATAGTTAGGCACAAATTTTTAAAGAAGCTTATGCATGATTAATTGGTTAGCCCTTAATTGTATGGTTGTCATTTCATATACCCTACTTTTTGTTATTAATGATCAGCTTCAAGCTTTTAACCACAATCCATTTATAGGTTGGATTTTTTTGCCTGCGGGATTGAAGTTATTTTTTGTAATCATTTTTCGATATCGTACCCTCGTTGGCTTATTTACAGGCAGCCTCATATGTAGCTATTTTTATTTAGAAGCTCACGACGCCTTTTTATTTTTAAACCTAGCCCTCGCATCGACTTTAGCACCTTTATTTGCTCTCATAATCAAAGAAAAATATGACATACAATTTGACTTAGATTTAACTCACCTAACCCTTGTTGACATTTTGAGCCTAGCAATATTGCAGTCATTTATTAGCGTCGTTTTTCATCACCTTATTTTTTTAAGTTATGATGTAATTGTTCATGAAAATTTACTTCATTCATTATTAGTTATGTTTTTTGGTGACCTTATCGGCATCATCGCAGTGATGATATTATTAGTAGCAGCCATAAAGCTGATCATGGTAGGTTACAAAAAAAATCCATGACCTGGATGGTTGCTTACACAAAGCCTCAAAAAGAGATGCTGGCACAGAAAAATTTAGCTCAGCAAAATTTTTTAGTCTACTGCTCAATACTTAAAAAAAGAAATTAAATATAAGACAAAATTAAAGGTAAAATCTTACCCTCTGTTCCCTCGGTATCTCTTTATTCAGTTTAATGAAATAGCCTTAAAACAAGTCCATTTAATAAAATCCACTGTTGGGGTCAATAGCCTTATCTTGAGAGATGGTAATCCTGTCCATATCAAGGATGAACTTGTAGAGGCTATAAGGCATGCAGAAAAAGCACATTTAGAACAGGTTGAGAGCTTCTATACTGCTGGCGATAAAGTTATCATCAATAAAGGCATGTATAAGGATATCAAAGCAATCTTTAAAAAAAATGATGGGCTAGAGCGTGCTGTTTTGATGCTCAATCTTTTGCAAAAGGACGTTGAACTCAACATAGAAACTCGCCATATCCGAAAGGCATAACTTAAATCTGGAGTTGATCAAATACCCCCAAGATTCCCTCTTAATCAAAAGTAAAAGAGATACCTTCAGTGAACATAACCACAACCAAGCAAAAATAATATCCCATTATCTAAGTCAGTTTTTTTCTAAAAGGTTCGGTTAATTTAGCTTCCTAGCTTTCTAAAGGAGTAAAATGATTAATAACGAGGTAGATAAAAGTAACCGATATTATGCTCAAAGCAATAGCCAATTGTGAATCATAAACAAAATGAACCAATGTGGCGGGGGTTAACCAAAATATTGAAAGGAACACAGTCGTCACGTTGTTCGCATAAAGTGGTTTTTTTGTTGCTTTGAGGACGATATCATAAACCTTAATATGCAAATGCCCTCGGTCTGGATGGAAAGGCGATCTTCCCTGAAGAGCTTTTCTTATTACCGAATAGATAACCTCTAGCACAGGATAAAGGAGAATTAGCACGGCATTCCAGGATGAGATGTGATGGTGTCTCCCAAAATAGTCAATTAACCAGACGCCCAACAAGATTGCCATGAGATAAGCCCCGGAATCCCCTAAAAATAATTTTCCAAATGGGTAATTTATTAGCAAAAAAAAAGTCGTCACAATGATCCACGGTATTAATGCTAAGAGGGCATCTAAATCGTTTGCAATCATCGCAAGAGAAATACAACCAAAAGCGGCAAACAAAAAGAAACAAGCGGCAAGTCCATTCATACCATCAATAAAGTTTGTCCCATTCATGAGCCCAACCAAGGCTAGACTAAAAAATACAATAACAAAGGCATCAAATTCAAGAAGATAAGAGATGATTGGTATATTTTCAATGATGGGGAAGACGTCGATCCAATACAGGTTGATTATAAGTGCTGTTAAGAACATTACAAAAAGGCGAACTGAGAAACTCACATTATTCAGCGTATCCTCAACAAAACCGATTAGCATTAAGGGGGTTATCAGATATAAAAGATATTGATACTTGTAATTGATAATCTGATCATATAGATGATAAAAGATCATTAATGCAAGGTACATCATTAAACCACCCCAACGAGAAATCTCTCCCATGTGGACACGTTGTTCACCTTCATAAATTTTTGAAAATTTTGAAATAAATTCTTGATTTTTCCAAAAATTCACAAACAAACCACAAAGGGTGATGCTCACAATAGATAGATAAAGTAAATTTTGCCATCCATATGATGTCATGATCACGTTAATAAGATCATATTTATCCAGCTACCTTCTCCTTATGTTTCGTTGACCTGGGTGCTACTCTAGCTTATTCAATCTTCTTCCTAAAAGAATCACTGAAAACTATGTGTTCAATATTTAATTTTTAAAACTATTAATTTAAGCAATATTCACTTTCTTATTGTCTGTAAACGTAAATGCTTTTTTTAAGGATTATAGCAAACAAGCTGAAGATGAATAAGGCTAACACATAAAAATGATAGCACAAGGCAATAAAGATCACCGAATATGACGTACCACAACCCCAACATGAATAAGTGCAAAACCAAGATGAAGGGCGTCATTTTGTGTAGCTTTTCAATCGATATCAATTTTCCTACCAAAGGATAATTAATGAGCTTGATATAGGATTGAATGAGCCACACACCGATTAAGATCTTTAGTAAAGAAACTGATGCAATATATTCTGGCTGAAAAAAAATTTTTATTATCGGCGCTGCCAATAAGAAACCAAGCATGGCAGCAAAAGCATATGTAATGCCATAAAAAACCGTTAATCTAAATGTTTGACGTATACCCAGACCTATCGTGTTGAGGCGTGATACCTGTGAAACGGAATTAGAGATTGCACTTCCCGCGCGATAGCCCTGTTCTGCTATATTGTATATTCCGATAACTATTGGCTCTTGAGTGACGGTTACAGCAAAGCCCCACATGATGTGTACATTGCTATTAGTGAGGCTATTTAAAAAGAAACCAATACCTTGAGCAATGAGGTTGACAGAATGAATAAAATTGAAACCTAGCCAGGTGAAGGAGTGCTTTGCGATCATCTTGTAGTAAGCAAATAGTGTTATTACCATAAATGAAACTGAGTGGAGATAAAGGTAGGTTGTTGCATGCGCATCTGTTTTCACAAAAATCACAACCAGAAGAATAAAAACCATTCGAGAAAATAAGGTTAAACCAACAAGGTCTTTCGGGTTCTTGTTGACATGGAAAAACCAAAGTGGGAATACCGCCCCAAAAATTGTTGTTAATGCAAGCGGCGGATAATAAGAGTATGGTATAAAAATTACCCCAAAAGCGATAAGGCAATAAATTAAGCTTAAGTATAAGGCTGAAAGTATGAGTCTTGATGCAATTAAGTTTGTTGTTAGCTTATTTTTTGTGGTCTTGGATGCGCGATCCTTCCATACTTCGGTTGCATAGTTCATCAAGCCCCAGTCAATAAAAACCCATCCAACTTGAATAATGATGAGTGAGGTTGATACAAGGCCAAATACTTCGGGACTCAATTGCATGGCAAGCCAGGGGATTGTGATTATCACAGCCAGTTGGTTAAAGAGCATTATCATTATCCTTGAGCTGACCTGATTTAAGCTAGCTTTGATCATATCTTTATGAGTTTTTTGAATCTATCGAGAGTGATCGGATTAAAACATAGTAGAGCAGGATATTCATCAGGTTCAACGTTAAATGCCGAGTCGCAAAAAATAAAAAGAATAAAATACTTACTACTAGAGCAAGGTCCTTAAAATTTTTTAATTTGATGAGCCTAAAACACGCCAAGAATATAATTATCAGCGCCATCATTAGAAGTAACAATCCATTCTCAGTCGCAATTCGAATAAAAGCATTATGTATCGCCAGCTCAGGGGAATCCAACCTACTCGATATGGGGAAATTTTCTGGGATACTATACCCCATAGGATTAACCCAAAAACCGATACCCTGAAAAGGATTCTCAATAATTGAATTCATTGCTAATTGCCACATTTGTCCCCTTCCAGCAATATCTTTCGTCCTGACGTCTAGCATAAGAAAACTTTCAATAAAGCTCACAATCTGGTTAAAGTACAAAAAACTTAACAATAAACATGACCCTAGAAACAGGATAGAAACTTTCCAGTTAATTTTGGGCAATATCCAAGGGAGAATATATGTAATTATTAATGCGATGTAGCATGAGATTAAACCCCCTCTACTTTCGAGCAGGTAACATGTTGAGATAGCAATGGTTATAGCTATCAGTTTTATGTAATTGCCAGGAAGTCTTAATGAGACAAGTAAGAACGTAAAAATAATTTCAACATTTACATTAGGGTGAATTCCAAAAGTAAAAGGTCTCTTATCTGACATAAAATCTAGGTAAAGCGTCTTACAAAAAATGAGTAAAACCATTGGAATAATTACCCAGAAAATTGAGCGTAGCAAAAGATCCTGATTTAGTGTTTGAGTTTTATCACAATAGGCTTTAAAGAAAATAACAATCGCTGTCATGATTGCAACATGGTAAAAAAGTATGGGTAATGAAACTAAATCTGATTCGAGCCGAGTACTCATGCTATTGATAACGGAGGGTATTACCCATAGCGCACAAAATACTAACCACATCACCCAAAACTTTACGGACAATCTCGGTATTCCATTACGAATTAAAACTATGGTGATTGGGATGAGGTAGAGCATAAAAGCAAGGCCTTGCATGAAGGGCTCCTTACCAATAAAGAAGATGATATAGGTTGGGACAGTTAAGGCGAAGGCTACGATCCATTCAAGCGGTACATGAAAAACTGGGTTGTCTTTTTTTAGAATCATCATTTTTTTAATTGCTGTGAAAATAGATAGGCATCTTTACAGATATCATTTATAGTACGCTTTGCCTTCCAGTTCAACTTTTCTTTAATCCTTTTATTTTCCGCATAACAGCTTTCAACGTCACCCTCCCTTCGAGGCATAATTTTGTATGGCACTTCAATTTCATTAACCTTCTCAAAAGCCTTGATCATCTCCATCACTGACACGCCTTTACGATTTCCGACGTTATAGATATCAATACCTAACTTATTATCTTGCAAGGCCATAAAGTGCGCCTCAACAAGATCCATAATATGAATATAATCTCGAATTGGAGTTCCATCATGGGTGTTATAGTCGTCACCAAAAACTTGTAAGAAAGGATAAGTATCATTCACTACCCCCAACAAATACGGCATTAGATTATTAGGAATGCCTCTGGGAATTTCTCCTATCAAGCCATTTTTATAAGCGCCGACAGGGTTGAAGTAACGAAGAATTTTGGTTGCACATCGTGTATTGAAAAAAGAGTTATCTATAATAAGCTTCTCAATATCAATCTTATTTTGTCCATATGGGCTCATTGCTTTGAGTGGATGGTCCTCATCGATCGGGAGATACTGCGGTTCTCCGTAAACAGTAGCTGAGGATGAAAAAATAAACTTTTTAACATCATATTTGCATACTAGATCGATAAGGCACTCAGAACCAATGACGTTATTATCATGATAAAGTTTAGGTTCATTAACTGACTCATTGACCGCCTTCAGGCCAGCAAAATGTATGACAGAATCAATTTCATTTGTATCAAAGATGATCTCCATTGAACTTTTATCTCGGATATCGATTTTGTAAAAGGGTATTTTTTTCTTAAAAAATTTTTCAAGCTTTTTTAATTGAGATAAGTCGCTATTTGTTAGGTTATCAACGACAACAAAATCATATTCATACTCTAGCAATAAAGCTGACATATGAGACCCGATGAAACCTGCACCACCTGTAAGCAGAGTTGTCATAATCGTTTTTTTATTGCATTTATAATGTAGACTACCAAATAAAAACTGGCTCTCAAAAAACTCACTCCCTGATAATGTCTATATATATACCACGCACGAGATATCATTTTTAATTTGTTCGATGATAAACTATTTGAATTCACATTATAAAACATAAGGTTTTTATTGATGCCTAATGGGCGTATTTTGTTTTTAAATAGATCAAGCCAAAAAACCCAATCCTCCGAAAGTTTAATATCTTTAAATTTAATCATTCCCAATTTTTCCGAATTTAAGGCAGCCGTTGACAAGGGGATTGGATTAAACATTAATAAATCCTCATACTTAATTTCTTTTTTTACTTTTACATAAATTTCTTTTTTAGTATTTTCATATACCCGAGTGTAATCAGAGAATAAAAAATCATATCCTTTATTGAAGTGCTTCTTAAAAACTTCTAATTTATTAGATGGCCACCAGTCATCAGAGTCTAAAAAACATATATATTTTCCACTGGAATAATCTAACCCTATATTTCTTGCATTAGATAACCCTTGGTTTTGAGTAATATTTATTAATTTAAATCTTGGGTCGTTGGAAGTAAATTTTTTGACTATCTGTGGGCCTAAATCCTCAGAGCCATCATTAATAATGATAGCCTCAAAATCATCAAAGGTCTGTTGTGTAAGTGCAAATAAAGTTCGTTGAATTGTTGAAGCTGCATTGTAGCAAGGAATAATTACCGAGAAAGTTGGATTTTTTTTTGTTTTTATTTTTTTTTTCATTGTATAAATCTAAATTTTTTAACTTTGATTTTAAAACTTAAAGATAATGAAATCATAGCTTTATCTTCCAAAAATTAATGTTTAAAAAAAGATTATATTGCATTAAATTTTACGTGTTGAAAAAAATTGTTTAGTTCTCAAAATTATTAATTTAGCAAATATCTGGATTCCACCACTGAAACTCATCATATCTGCAATTCTTTGATTTTTTTGGCGTAAGAGAAAAATTTTTTCTAATGAAAACTTTATTTCCCCGTTTGCGAGTTTAGATTTAGGTGGTTCTTTTAGATAATTAAAATTTTTGAAGTCTTCACGATAAATTTTTAAAATTAATTTTTTTGCTAGTGGTGATATAAAGGAGTGGTCAAATTTAAGATGAGTTTCATTAACCCTTGGTATATTAATGGTTTTCATATTAAGTTGATTTCCCAGAAATTTTTTGATGGCATCAAATTCCTCAACTTTTCCAATAAAGTCATATCTAACTTTTTTTATGTCAAGAAAAATTGATTGAGGTCTCCAATGATTATCAAAATTTTCAATATTTACAATATTTTTATCAAGGTAAATTAAAAAATCTTCAAAAGCCTTTTGAATAGTTTTTTTTGAATTGATTTTTAAATTTTTATCTAAAAAAGAGTACTTAGATATATAGTTTTGATCACCCTCAAGAATTTTGTTTTGCCACGCAGAAAAAATACGGGTATAGGGATTTCTAACAACACAAAATGTTTTTATATCTGGCTGCTTGTTTAAATTCAAAAAAGATTTATATAAAATAAAAAAAAGTGAAAAATTTTTGTAAATCAAAAAATCATGGATAGCTAGCTCAGGGCTTGCATGAAGGGAAATATGCTTTTCTATTTTTAGCCCTAAGGTATTTGCAAAAAAAAGCTTTAAAGATGTACAGGCGGCTTTGGGTGTAGCAACATACAATATCTTATGTTTTTTGAAGTATAAAATATTTGAGAACTTATTATTAAATATCACGCTATTGAATCTTTTTTACTTAAAAATACTTTTGTATTGGGCCACGGGATAGTAAGTCATGGGCTTGTCGAACATAGGCACTAACTGTTCGTAGATGGTGTTGGTCACTGGGAACAGTCGTGTCCCTGAACCCTCTGCTAAAATAATACCCTTACGCTTCAATTTTTTCCTCCGCATTAAACTTTAAATTTTTATCTCTGAGCGCGATCAGTTCAGGATTTAGTATCCTATTGATATTATAAACCAAAGGTTGTTGATCCAAAGTATGGATCTCACCTCCGGTCTCTTTTAAGATTGCATGCCCTGCCGCCATATCCCAGAGCGAGGTCGGACCGAATCTTGGATAAGCGTCGGCTTTTCCTTCAGCAAGCAGCGTTAATTTTAAACTAGATCCGGCCGGTATCGTTCTCGCCTGATGGAAATTGATAAAAGTCTTTGTTTTTTCATTGAGGTGTGATCGAGACACAGCGAAGATAAAAGGTGAATGGCTTTCTCCAGTTTGTTTGATCATTGCCTGTGTTTGATTATTTTGTATCTTAAAGGCACCCTCGCCTTGTAATGCCATGAAGGTTTTATTCGCAACAGGGATATGGATGACGCCTAACACAGGCTGATGATTTTCAATCAGGGCAATATTGACCGTGAATTCTCCATTCTTCTTAATGAATTCCTTGGTGCCGTCAAGTGGATCTATGCACCAAAAGGTATCGATATCGCCTTCTAATTTCCCACCCTCCTCGCTTAATATTGGGATCTCGGGTGTGAGTTTTTTTAATGCTGAAGCTATAATATTATGTGAAGTTAAATCAGCTTTAGTTAAAGGGCTCTGATCACTCTTGGTTTGAATTTCAACATCCTCTTGCTGATATATACTGAGGATAGCTTGACCTGCTTGTTCCGATATTTTTTTAACTGTGTTGAATAAACCCTGTTTCAATTCAATCAAGTGAGGTTGGCTTTCTGTAATATGAACTGGACACATTCAGCTACCGTTTTATTTTTAGTGTCAATGATGACTTCTGGATTGTCGGGTATCTCATAAGGCGAATCAATTCCGGTAAAGTCTTTCAACTCACCGCGTCGGGCTTTTCCATATAAACCTTTTGTGTCGCGATGCTCGCATTCTTGGAGTGAGGTTGAGATATAAATTTCTTTGAACTGACTTTCCTTAAACAGACTTCGAGCCCAATCGCGTTCTTTTTTAAAGGGTGAGATTAACCCGATGATCACGATGAGTCCTGCATCGGCCATAAGCTGGGCTGCCTCGGCTGCTCGACGCACATTCTCATTGCGGTCAGCTTCACTAAACCCCAAGTCAGAATTCAAACCATGGCGTAAATTATCGCCATCCAATATATAGGTATGCTTACCTTTTTTATTCAGCTCCTGCTCTAAGGCATTCGCCAAGGTTGACTTCCCAGCTCCGGAGAGACCGGTCATCCACAGACACATCGGCGTCTGGTTTTTTATTTGCGCCCGCGCGATTTGCGTCAAAGCGAAGTGTTGAAATTGTATGTGCTTATCCATAAATGATCTTTTCTAATGCTTGCGACCAGTCGTTATTATTGAGCAAATACTGGTACTCACTCGACTGCACGTTAGCCACCCAGTTCTGGTTATCGAGGTACCACTGGACCGTTTTACGGATCCCCGTCTCAAACGTTTCTTCGGGTTTCCAGCCAAGCTCATTGTAAATTTTAGTGGCGTCAATCGCATAACGGTGATCATGACCTGGGCGGTCTTTAACAAAGGTAATTTGTTCACGATACGACTTGCCATCTTCGCGGGGCTTGAGCTCGTCTAATAAGTCACACAGGGTATGCACGACTTCCAGGTTCGCCTTTTCGTTCCAGCCGCCGATGTTGTAGGTCTCACCGATTTTGCCATTTTTGAGAACTGCTATGACCCCCTTGCAGTGGTCAACCACATAGAGCCAGTCTCGAATCTGCTGGCCATCACCGTAGATCGGTAGCTCTTGTCCTTGCAGGGCCTTGAGGATACAGTGCGGGATCAACTTCTCTGGAAAATGATAGGGTCCATAGTTATTCGAACAATTAGTCGTCAAAACTGGTAAGCCATAGGTGTGGTGCCAAGCACGGACCAAATGGTCTGATGCTGCCTTGGAGGCGCTGTATGGGCTATTGGGTAAGTACTGATTGGTTTCTTTAAATGCTTTGTCGTTTAAGCTTAAGGTGCCATAAACCTCATCTGTGGATACATGCAGGAAACGGAATTGTTTTTTTATCTCATCACTCAGGGTATTAAAAAATGATCGAGCTTCTTCTAACAAACGATAGGTGCCCATAATATTGGTCTGCATAAAGTCATCTGGTCCATAGATAGATCGATCCACATGACTCTCTGCCGCAAAATTAATTATTGCTCGAGGTTGATATTTTTTTAAAAGACCTGCAACCAAATTTGAATCGCCAATATCACCTTTAACAAATTCATAATTTGATTTTTTTTCAACAGATTTAAGATTCTCTAAGTTACCTGTATAGGTAAGTTTATCTAATGCGACGACCTTCTCTTTATTTTTTTCTAACCAATTCAGGATAAAATTAGAGCCAATAAACCCGGCCGCACCAGTGATAAGAATACTCATGCCTTTAAATTTAAACCCTCTTCGATGAGGTCGCACAAAATATGACCGATAGTGATATGCATCTCCTGAATCCTCGCTGTTGTATCCGAAGGAATGATAATCGATTGCTGAGCTAAGCTTGCTGCCCGGCCCCCTCCTTTTCCGAGAAGGCCAATGGTTTTCATACCCTTGTCGTTTGCGACGTTAAATGCATTGAGGACATTTTCACTATTACCTGAAGTGGTAATTCCAACTAATACATCCCCTTCTAAACCTAAACCCTCAACCTGTCTTGAATAAATATGTTCATACCCATAATCATTGACGATGCATGTCATGACAGCTGAGTCAGCATTTAAAGCAATAGATTTTAAGGGTTTACGGTCCCCTTTGTAACGACCTATAAGCTCACCAGCCAAATGCTGGCTGTCAGAAGCGCTGCCGCCATTGCCGCACCAAAAAATAGTTTGTCCATTTTTTAATGCATTAACCAAGGTGGAAGCTACCGCTTCGATCTGAGGTATTAAATCAGATAGCTCATCCAAAACAGCCTGATGTTCTGCAATATGTTTATTGATTAATTCTTTCATTTTTTTTAGTCTGAGTTAAAAATATCCCTCGTAAAAATTTTGTTACTGACGGAATTTAATTCATTGTTAACTCTATTAGCTAGGATAATATCAGATTCCACTGAAAAATCTTTGAAATCATTTACTACCTCAAACTCATCAAATATATCACCCTTAACTAATGGCTCAAAAATAATAATCTTAATACCTCTAGAAGCAATAAGCTTTATAATCTCTTGTATGCTTGACTCTCTAAAGTTATCAGATCCCTCTTTCATTATAAGTCGATATATGCCAACAACCTTCGGTCTCATTTTAACTACTTTATCAGCAATAAATTCTTTTCTTAAAGCGTTTGATTCGATAATAGCTTCCATTAATTTTTGAGGGGTATCTTTATAATTAGCCAATAATTGCTTGGTATCTTTTGGTAAACAATAACCTCCATAACCGAAAGATGGATTGTTATAGCTTGAGCCAATTCTAGGATCAAGGCTTAATGAATCTATAATATTTTTTGTATTCAATTTTTTAGTATGTGCGAATGAGTCTAATTCATTAAAGAATGCAACGCGCATAGCTAAATAAGTATTTGAGAAAAGCTTGGATGACTCCGCTTCTGCTGCACTCATTGAAAGCACGTCAATATCTTTTTTTATTGCCCCGTCTTTGAATAATGATTCAACAAGCTCAAACTTATTCCCCCGACCTCCGATGATAATACGAGTGGGATAAAGATTATCATGTAACGCTTTGCCTTCTCTGAGAAACTCAGGTACAAAATAAATTTCATTTGTTTGGAATTTCTCAATCATTTTATCTGTAAATCCTACAGGAACCGTTGATCTAATAATAATTGATATATTTGGATTTCTACTTAAGGCATTTTTGATGGTTTCTTCAACTAAATCAGTATTGAAATAATTGGTATTTTCATCATAATTTGTTGGCGTTGAAACTAATGCAACATCTGCATTGGTATACATTTCATTTGATGGAAGAGATGCTTTTAAATCCAGTGTTTCATTTTCCAAGAATTTATCTATTTCATGATCAGTTAGACATGACCTCTTCTCATTGATGATATTTACTTTTTCACTATCGATATCAACAGCTATTACACTATTTTTTTGGGCCAATAAGATACTATTGCTTAATCCAACATAGCCCAAGCCAACAACCACTATTTTCATTTTTTTCATTCGATTTTTGCAAAATAAATATTACCCACATGATATACGCTTACTCATTTTTTTGCATAAAAAATAAGACTGTACTGTAAATGAATTTCACTTTTGAGGTGGGTCCTATTATGTAGTAGTTAATTTAAATGAAGTTTAAATTAACGAAAAATTTATTACATAAAACTATTTTTTTCTAACTGCTCTTTGATTCTGAGCTTCTCCTTTTTGAACTTTCTGATTGTTAGATCAGGTACATAATTTTTAAAGCTTAATTCGATAATTTCATCTAGTTCCTTATGTCTACTTTTTAACTGTTTAATATCCATAATTACCTCCGAAAATTTGTTTAAAAATGTTATGTTGATTTTTTTAACCTCCTAATTAATCTTTTTCATTCACTTCCACTTTATACTCTTTTATTTAACATTTCTACCTTTTTCATTCCCTAATAAATCTTGAACAATCGTTCTAAATAATTGTCTTTGTATAGTATTTATTAAATCGAAAAAAAGCTTGAATAAACAAAAAGATATTTTATATATATAACTTATTTGACTTATAATTAATATTTAAATTTGTAATGGAAATAAATGAAAGCACTTGTTAAAAGTCATGCTAAAGAAGGTATTTGGTTAGAGGACGTATCTGAACCTGAAATTGGAAACAATGATGTACTAATTAAAATACACAAAACAGCGATTTGTGGAACAGATGTGCATATTTATAATTGGGACGATTGGGCAAAAAAAACAATTCCTGTTCCAATGACAACGGGTCATGAGTACGCTGGGGAAATTGTTAAACTCGGCTCTAATGTAACAGACCTAAATATCGGTGATGTTGTCTCTGGCGAAGGACATATTACTTGTGGTCGATGTCGTAATTGTTTAGCTGGCAAACCCCATCTATGCCCCTTCACCATTGGAGTGGGTGTAAATCGAACTGGTGCCTTTGCAGAATATCTATCAGTGCCTTCCAAGGTTGTTTTTAAACCAAGCAGAGAAATATCAACTGACTTGCTATCAGTTTTTGACCCTTATGGAAATGCGGTTCATACAGCTTTATCTTTTAATATGGTGGGTGAAGATGTCTTAATTACCGGTGCTGGACCTATTGGAATTATGGCAGCTATGGTTGCTAAGCATGCTGGGGCTAGGAATATCGTCATTACTGATCTTAATGATTATAGATTGAACTTGATAAAAAAAATTGTACCTAGTGTTATTACGATCAATGTTTCAAATCAAAAAATTGATAAAAAATTAATGGAATCATTGGGTATATTTGAGGGCTTTGATGTTGGTCTTGAAATGTCTGGATCACCTGTTGCATTTAGTGGCATGCTTGAATTGATGATTAATGGAGGTCACATCGCAATGCTTGCTATTATGCCTCAAGGTTCAGGTATTGATTGGGATATGGTTGTTTTCAAAGGACTTACTATTAAAGGAATATACGGAAGAGAGATTTTTGAGACTTGGTACAAGGGCTCAATGATGGTGCAATCAGGTTTACCACTTGAAAAAATTATTACTCATCGCTTTTCATATAAAGATTTTCAAGAGGGTTTTGATGTGATGAGATCTGGACAATCAGGCAAAGTGATTCTTGACTGGACAAATTAGTTTAAATTAACAAATAAAGGAATAGGATGAGTTTTAATAAAGTAAGAGCCAGTTTAGCTAATGATTTGGAGGAAATAAAATCAGCTGGTTTATGGAAAAATGAAAGGAATATTAGCTCAAACCAGACAAACCTAATCTCTCTAGAAAATGGCCAGCATGTAACGAATATGTGTGCAAATAACTATTTGGGGTTGGCAAACGATAAAAGAATCATTCAAGCAGCAAAAGATAGCTATGATAATTGGGGGTATGGTCTTGCATCAGTGAGGTTTATTTGTGGAACTCAGACAATTCATAAGACATTAGAAAAAAAAGTTAGTGAATTTTTAGGTATGGAGGAAACAATCCTCTACGCAGCTTGTTTTGATGCAAATGGAGGCTTATTTGAGACTATTTTAACTGCAGAGGATGCTGTTATTTCCGATGAATTAAATCATGCATCCATTATTGATGGTGTGAGGCTTTCAAAAGCACAAAGATATCGTTACAAAAATAATGATATGGACGACTTGAGATTAAAACTCATTGAAGCAAAAGAGCAAGGTGCAAGAAGAATTTTAATCACAACTGACGGTGTCTTTTCAATGGATGGAACCATAGCCCAGCTGGATAAAATATGTGATCTTGCCGACGAATTTGATGCAATGGTTCATCATGACGACTGCCATGCGACTGGATTTATGGGTAAAACAGGTAAAGGTGTTCATGAATACTGTGACGTTATAGATCGAGTTGATATCATCACTAGTACATTTGGTAAGGCATTGGGTGGTGCTTCTGGAGGTTTTACATCAGGCAGGAAAGAAATTATTGATATGCTTCGTCAACGTTCAAGACCATATCTATTTTCAAATACTTTAGCTCCATCAATTTGTGCTGGAACTCTTAAAGCCATTGAAATTTTACAATCTTCAACTGCATTAAGAGATACTTTAGAAGAGAATACGCATTACTTTAGGAAAGGCATGCAAGAGGCCGGTTTTGACGTTGATGATGGGGATCATCCTATTGTGCCTGTTATGTTGGGTGATGCAAATTTAGCGCAAACAATGAGCCAAAAACTTCTTGAGCATGGCATTTATGCAATTGGGTTCTTCTATCCAGTCGTTCCAAAAGGTAAAGCGAGAATTAGGACACAAATTTCAGCGGCACATACGAAAGAAGATTTAGATAAGGCAATTAAAGCTTTTGCAGAAATCAGAGATGAACTTCAGAATTAAATATTAAAAATGCCAACAAATTTATTCGCAAAATTTTCTGTATTTTTTATCTTATTTATATCTTTTCAAATACATGCACTTCAAATTGGGGATAAAGCTCCTAATTTTAAAGCTGACTCAACCCAAGGAGAGTTAGACTTTTATAATTGGAGTGAAAATCAATGGGTTATTCTTCTATCCCACCCTGGTGATTTTACGCCTGTATGTACAACTGAACTTGCTGAAGCTGCCAAATTACAACCACTATTAAAAAAAAGAAATGCGAAAATTCTTACATTGAGTGCTGATTCAGTTGAAGATCATATAGAGTGGATTGAGGTGATAAATAATTATAAAAATAAAACAACTACTACAGATGATTTAAAAAATTTGCTTCTCGGCATTGATGGTGATACTGATGTAAATTTTCCTATCATTTCTGACCCAGACCTTAATGTTGCTTCACTCTATGGTATGTATCATCCAAAGGCGCTTCCAAATGCAAGTGCATTGGGTGGCTCAGAAAAATCAACAATTAGGGCGGTGTTTATAATTGATCCAAAAAAAAATATTCAAGCTATGCTGACTTACCCAAAAAATATTGGTCGTAACTTTAATGAAATTGTAAGGACATTAGAAGCACTTCAAATTTCTGATGAACTTAATGTTTCAACACCTGCTAATTGGGAGTTTGGTGATGATGTCATTGTTTCAAATGATATTCCCGATGAAGATATTCAGGAAAAATATGAAGTTGAGGAATATAATGTATTTGAGACATTTTTAAGGACTATCAAGCAACCCGGGCATTATGGTGGCAACGACGCGAGAAGAAAGCGAGTTAGAAATTAAATGATTAGTTGTTATTAAGAAAGCACCATTGACCTAAAGGTAAATTACCTAAACTTATATTACCAATACGAACTCTTTTCAATGTGATCACATCTAGATTCACTTTCGCACACATCTTCCTAATTTGACGATTTCTACCTTCAGTTAATATAAATTTTAATTGACTTTCATTTTGCCAACTTACTTTTGCAGGTTTCAGCTTATATCCATCTATGGTGAGCCCATAGTTCAAAAGATTTAAATTCTCACTCGTCAAGTGACCTTTAACCTTCACTAAATATTCTTTTTCTACAACAACATTTTCACCAATAATTTTTTTTGCTATTGTTCCATCTTGAGTCAGGATCAATAAACCAGTAGAGTCAATATCTAATCTTCCTGCTGGTGCCAATCCTTCTTTATTAAATAGAGGGTTACGATCGTCATGCTTTTGAGAAAAATAATTATCTTGATTTATTAAATCAGAGGCAGGTTTAAATTCTTTATCATCATCAAGATGGGAGATATAACCTACGGGCTTATTTAGAAGGATTGTTAATTTTTTTGATTGCTTGATTTTGGCTTTTTTATTTAATTCAATTTTTTGAGATCGATATGCTTTTGTTCCAAGCTCATTGACTACATTTCCATCTAATAATACCAAACCTTGTTTGATATATTCATCAGCCTCTCTTCTTGAGCAAAGACCCAGCTCTGATAATATTTTTGAGATACGAACTTGTTCCAAGATATATTTTTACTTTAGTAAGGGTTTAAGGTTTGCTGCTATCTCTTGTCCAAGTTGAGTTAAACATTTACTTTGCGCCTGAACCATTTGATCAATATCAGTTGAAGAAGCCCCCGCGGTGAAGCTTGATCTCTTATTTAGCAAAGTTTCATCTTTTGATTTAATAGACCATTGAGCGACGAGCTTACTTTGCCCAGTCTGATCAATATTGAGTTCTAATATATCGATCTTTACTTGGAAATCAACGCCTGGTCTTTGCGGCCATGGATAACGAACCATTTTATCAGTACCTAGTTGAGCTGGTAATGACTTGAAAAGCGCAAGTGAAACATTCTGATCCAACTTTTCTGCCCAACGGTGATTCTCTATGAGTTTATATTTATTCTCCGATACAGCAACAACCATTTGGAATCTATCTAAGTATTCAGGAAGCCTAATTGGACCTAAACCAATTAAAGGTCCGTCATCATTTTCTATTGATTCGTTAGTTGATATTCCAACAGAAGCATCCAACATGTAATATTCGATTGGTTTACTGTTTTTAGCGCATCCTGCAAGAAAAATGATAATTAATGTTGGAGTTAAGTATTTAAAAAAATTATAAGACAAATATAGTTTCATTTCTTATTCATCTCCTTTACCGTAAATGATTGATTCAGGATTTCGTTCTAGTGTGTCAGTTAAGTTTTTAGTTGATTCAGCGGCTTCTTTAATAGCCTCTAACGCTTGCCATAAAGGTGCCTCTGGTGATGAAAATTCTTCAAAGGAGCGAACAGCATACTGAGATTCGGATAAGATCTCTGTTGCTTTATTTAATGTTTTTTCAAGTGAGCTTAATACAGGCTTGATGTCACGTGAAAATTCTTGGACAACCACTCGGGTATCCTTCATCGTTCCATTCAAGTTATACATGAGCGGTGTGAAATTTTCATTTAAATTTATCAACAATTTTTCCATTTCTTTAATTGAATTATTTATTCCTTTGCGATTTTCTTTGAGAGACTGTGACGTTAAAATTTGCTTAATTTCACTCATATTGGTAGCTAAATCTTCTACAATCTTTTCTAAAGGTAATTTACCTATTCTATTAACTACAGTCTGTGCTTCTCTTTTAAAATCTTCAGTGGCATTAGTAGTTGTAGGAAGTTCCCTCAAGCCACGAAATTTTCTTCCAGTCAATACCACATCATCCTCTGGAGTAAACTGAAACTCAATATACAATAGCCCAGTTAGAAGGCTTTGCGCCTTTAATTGTGCCTTAAGACCTTTTTTAATCCAATTTTTAATTGATTCTTCTTGTTCTTGGCCTTCTTTAAGGTCAACTTCACCCAGAATATCATCTTCCTCACCAATGATATTTGAGTAATTAAGCTCAATCACAACAGGTTTGACCACCTCAGTTGTATTCTCATCCACTAGAAGTGCTACCTCTTTTACTTCACCAATTTGAACCCCTTCGAGCTTTACAGGTGCTCCTTTATTTAATCCATTTAAATTATTCTCACTATGAAAAAATAAAACAAATTGATGTCGTTTTTCAAAATAACTGCCCCCACCAAACATAATAATTGATAAGATAATTAAACCTAGAGCAGCTAAGAAAAAAGTGCCTATTAAAGTGGAGTTAACTGGTTTACTCATTATTTTTTCTTTCTCGATAAAAAGTTAATTACTCTCTCATCCTTAGATGTTTTTAGAAGTATGTTGGGGTCTCCTTCAGCGATCATTGTTTTTGATTCTGGATCTAAAAACACTGAATTATCTCCAATTGAGAATATACTAGCTAATTCATGAGTTACCATTACTATAGTTGCATTTAGGTTATCTCTCAAGCTTAAAATTAATTCATCAAGTAACTTTGAGCTGATTGGATCAAGACCTGCTGATGGTTCGTCGAAAAATAATATTTCTGGATCTAAGGCCATTGCTCTTGCTAACCCCGCTCTTTTTTGCATGCCCCCACTAATTTCAGAGGGATAATAATCACTGAAGCCTGCAAGCCCAACTAATGCTAATTTATACTCTACAATTTCTTGAATATTTTTATTATTCAATTGTGTATTTTCTGAAATAGGAAGTGCAACATTTTCTCCAACAGTCATTGAACTTAATAATGCACCACTTTGAAAAAGCACACCTGTTTTATTTAATAATAATCGCTGATTCGAAACATTAGCACCCCATAAATCTTCATTACCATAAAAAATATTTCCTTTTGACGGCTCAACCATTCCAATCAAGTGCATCATCAACGTACTTTTACCACAGCCACTTCCTCCCATCACAATAAAAATATCACCTTGATTGATTTTAAAATTAAGATTCTTTTGAATAATAAAATCACCATAAGCCATTGTCATGTTTTTAACTGTGATACAAGCTTGCTTCATATTTTTATATTCCCAGCTGATTAAATATGATGGTGATAAGTGAGTCAGAAATAACGATAAAAATAATAGCTGTTACGACTGCTGAAGTAGCTGCATCACCAACAGCAGATGCACTTCGACCACACTGCATTCCTCTGATACAACCTGAATAAGCTATCAAGATTCCAAATATAGACGCCTTAAACACGCCAACTAATATATCTTTAAAATTTACTGCTAACTCAGTTCTAACCCAGTATTCTGTTGAGGAAATATCAAAAAGACCGATAGCAACAGTTGCACCACCCAACATTCCCATAAAGTCTGCATACAAACATAACAAAGGCATAACTATGATTAATGCAATCATTCTTGGCATGACAATAAATTCCATAGGATGAAAACCCATGGTTTTAAGTGCATCTATCTCATTGTTAACATTCATGGTTCCAATCTGAGCAGCATAAGATGAGCCCGTTCGACCTGCCATAATAATTCCAACCATCAATGCTCCCATTTCACGGGTCATGCCCAACCCAACAAGGTCCGCTAAATACATCTGTGCGCCAAATAATGATAATTGAAGCGCTCCTACGAATGCTAAAATTAATCCTACCAAGAAACTTATAAGGCTCACTATAGGAAAGGATGCCGGGCCACACTCTTGGATATAAGTCATTAAATCAATAAAACGAAAACGTCCCTTCCCTTTTAAAATAGCCCATGAGCTAAGAATCAATTCACCTAAAAAGGTGACTAAGTTTAATGTCTCTGCTTTAGCATCCAACACGCTATTACCAATTTTTTCAATCCAAGATATTTTTTGCTTCTGTTTTCTGGCGCCCTCTCTCTCTGGCACAGAATAAGCTAGTTTTAGGAGACCTTGCATTCCCTTTGGTAAAGATTGAAAATTGATTTTTATATTTTTACTTCTCGAAAAATCACTAATACTAATTAGTTGTGTCATTAAAAAGCTATCCCATGCTTTTAAGTTTTTAGTAGAAAAAGAAAGTTTTTTTATCTTTGGGTAGTCACCAATGCTTTTTAGTAATGCAGATATATCAGGATTATGAGAATCTTTCGTCCAATCTCCAAAAAAAACAACCTCAAAGGCCTCTTTTTTAACGACCAGCTTTACTTCATTTTTTGTAGTTTTTTCGATCTTGATGTTCCATTTTTAAATATAAATTTATAATAAATTTTTATGTTCAATTAGACAATAATTATTACCCTCACTTGTATAAAAATCTTCAATGCATTGTTTAATATCATCCTTGCTATCGACTAATTTAAATAAATTAAGATCATCCTCTCCTATTAACTTATTTTGTAGCAATTCTTTTTTTATCCATAACAGTGAGTCCCGCCAGAAACTTTCTCCTACTAAAATAATTGGGAAGTGTTGAATTTTACCAGTTTGCATCAAAGTCATTACCTCAAATAGTTCATCAAGCGTCCCAAATCCACCTGGGAAAACAATATAGGCTGATGCATACTTCACAAACATCACCTTCCTAGTGAAAAAATATTTAAAATTAAAGCTGATGTCTTGATATTTATTAGGCTCTTGCTCATGAGGTAAAACAATGTTCAGACCTATGCTATTTGATTTACCTCTGTAAGCACCTTTATTAATTGCTTCCATGATTCCTGGCCCACCCCCAGAAATAATAGAAAACCCTTGATTTGAAAGGTCATATGATACTGCCTCAGCCATTTGATAATATTTATCGGATGACTTTGTCCTTGCACTTCCAAACATAGAAATGGCTGGCATGATCTTTTTAAGCTCTGACGTTTCCATCAATTCTTTCATGATTTCAAGAAATTGATTATGCTCTGGATTGTTAATGTCTATGTCTTTTTTCATACATCAAATAATCTTGATTAAAAAAAATGTTATTTAGAATAATAACAAGCTTAAACTTAAAGAAATCCATCAAAGGTGAAATAAATTTTGAGCTAAATTTTAATCTAATTTTCTAAAAGACTTCGAAGCATCCATGCAGTTTTTTCATGAACATTTATTCGTTGGGTGAGCATATCTTCAGTCGCTTGATCACTCGCTTTTTCAACTAAATCATAAATACCTCTGATAGTTTTAATGACTGTTTCATGACCTTGAACTAATTGAGTAATCATCTCTTCAGCTTTAGGTGGATCTGAGGGGGCATCATTTACTGAAGAATATTCAGAAAAATCTTTATATGATCCAATGGCAAATTGATCTAGAGCTCTAATCCTTTCAGCAATTACATCAACTGAATTCCATAATTCTGTATATTGATCCATGAACATCAAATGCAAGGTATTAAACATTGGTCCAGTTACATTCCAATGGAAATTATGAGTATTTAAATAGAGCGTGTAAGTATCAGCTAAGAGCTTAGAGAGTCCTTCGGCGATCTTTTTTCTATCTTCATCAGCAATACCAATATCAATTTCTCTTTTCTTCAAGTTCATTTTGACTCCTTATAGATATTTATTGAACTGTTAGAAGCGTGGTATCAACTTTTTTTACACCTTCAATTCCCTTTGTTACTTTAATTGAGATATCAGCAGCTGATTGTGTGACTATACCCATTAAGTAAACAACGCCACTCTCCGTATAAATTCTTGTATGTAGTTTTGATACGCCTTCAGTCTCGAGAAGAGCAGTAACAACCTCGGCTGAAATTCCAACATCATCAGCAATTCCTGAAGTTGTGTTGTTAGGGCCTATGGTCATTCTGTTGTAAACAGCCTTTACATTCTCAATTTTCTTAACTGTAGAAAGTATCTGATCGATGATTGTCTGGTTAGCTGCTTGACCTGTCACTAAAACCCTACCTTCGTAGGCATTACAACTCGCTCTAAATTCACCTTCAATATCATTAAAGTCACTCGTGCATGCAAAACCTATTTTTTCATCGTCATACTGTGTTGATAAATCTCTTTTATCTCCTGCAGCACTGATAATAGTCGTGCATCCTTGAAGAAAAATGGAAAAAACTAGAATGAAAAATAAGAAATAACTCTTGATTGAAATCATGAAATTGCCTGTCTTTTAAATTAGAAATTTTATTTATTATATATATTTTTAAAACTTATTGAAGGTTAGATTATCTTGTTTGGTTATAACTTATTTTTTGAATAGAAGTAATTCTTTCTTCAACTTTATAATCGACTATAAAAGTAAAAGTTAATAATGCTATACATATAAAACATCCTTTAATTAGATAATTTTTGATCATGAGGTGACTTCCTTATTTGTCAGTTCTGGTTTTATTTTTGATTCACGGATGGTTATCTCATTTATCATCGAAACTGCCTCATTAACGCCTAATCTTGATGCTCTTTTAAACCATTGATTCGCAACGATTTCATTTTTCTCAACCCCTTTTCCATCTCGATAAATTAATCCAAGATGATAATGTGCTTGAGGTAGGTCTTTTTTTGAAGCTGTAATGAAATACTCATATGCTTTTTCTGGATTAGCAGGAACACCAAGACCATAGTAATAAATAAACCCAAGGTTTAAATTAGCCTCTGCTATATCAGCATTCACTGCTTTTAAAAAATGTTTCCTTGCTTGATGGTGACTTTGATATGTGCCTCGTCCATACTGATGCATCAGACCTAAATTAAATTCTGCCTCCAACATGCTTTGATCTGCAGCTTTCTTATACCAGCTGTAAGCTTTGGGCAGGTTTTTTATTTCAATTGGCCCATAATGAAGAATTTGTGCAATATTAAGTTGTGCCTCTTTCATCCCTTGCTCTGCTGCAAGTTCATAAAGCATTGCTGCGTATGAAAGATTCTTGCTCACGCCAAGCCCGTAGTGATACATTTGCGCCAAATTATACTGGGCTTCAACAAGCCCCTTCTTAGCCACTTTACACTGGTACCTATTAAGTGAGATTTGTTTTCTTGAAGCTTTTTCGAACCATACAAAAGCATTATCTAAATTTTTAGGTCTACCTAGACCATATCTTTCAATTAACCCCAAATTAAATTGAGCCTCAGGGTTATTATTAAGAGCAGATTTATAGTAATAATCATAAGCCTCCTGGTAACTGACCAATATTCCTTTACCGTAATGACTCATTAACCCAAGTTTAAAATTAGCTTGATGGATACCATTAATTGCTGCTTTTTTATAAAGCTCAAGTGCCTTTGAGTAATCTTTAGTAATTTTTTTACCAGAAAAAAACTGATTAGCTTTATCCAGCTGAGCATTTGCGATTTGGTTCTTTGATGGTGTATTCCCAAAGCCAATAAATTGGCTTTCATCGAACCAAGTTTGCCAAAAACCACCATCTTGACATCTAGTCTCAGCAAAACTGATTGAGGAAAAAAGAAATAATTGAAAGAAGGTTAAAATAAATATACTAGTTTTCATGATCTACCTTTTTTTTAAATTAAAGTTATTAGGTAGACGACAAAAAAGATAATTGTCAGGAAATTAATTCAATTTTAGTAAACCAGTCCTTTTTTGATTAAATACTCCATATTTAATTTTGCATCTTCGTTACCCAATGCATAGGATTTTTTATACCACTCATAAGCTTGATCATAACTTTGATTGATATTGAGCCCCAGTTCATACATGAGTCCTAAATTAAACCTTGCATTCGAGTTGTATTGATTTGCTAATTCTAAACAAGCATTAAAATCCAAGGTAGCATTATGAGAGCAAAAATTATCAACTTCCACTATCGGTATATTGCCCTCATTAACTTTAGGAATATAGCGTGACCAAAAGCCTGTAAACCCTCCATGCTTATCGAAGTGCTCATCCCAAAAGCCTTTGTCCTCAATTTCATTTTCAGCTTTATTTTTAGTTGTATCTTTTGCAAGCACAATATGATTTAACTCCTCAGCTACAGAGACAAATCCATCGTATGTTTTCTTTGAGGCATAAACAACACCCGTACCCAATATGACAACTAGGAATGCTTTAAATTTATTTTCAAAAAAGGATGACCATAAATTTTTTGAAGCCGTCTTATTCTTTTTCTTTTTTAAAACCTCTTTAATGTTTTGGTAAAAAGCTGCATCGTGATCAGGAATTTTATCTTCAACTTTTTTACTATCCTCTAACCACCCTTTCCTTAGTAAACGTGCTTCTAGTCTAGACTTTGAATCCATCCCGCGCACACTAATACCTTGAAGTGTATCTATCCAATTCTGTAATATTTTTTGATCTTTATTTTTCAATTTTTTTTACTCATCAATCTCTAAACACACCTCTAGAAAAGGCTTAAATTTTTTTCTACACTGACTCATAAATTCCCTTGTGGCACCATAGGATCTTCCAATAATTAATCGAATTTGTTCAGTATTAAAGCCTTTTAAAATATATTCTACAACTTCCGCATGCCTAGGTTCATTATCACGAAATAGTCGAAGTTGCTCTTGCACACAATCACTTTTTGTTTGGTTTTTCTCAACTGATGCAGCCTCATAAGATTGATCTCTCCCTTCATCAAGGGGAACCTCTTTATTTTTAATCAGCACCCTGCCCAGATCATTAATCATATTTCTTAAAACTTGATACATCCAGGTTCTTGCATACTCAATATTTTTAATTGAATTTGATTTCATACAAAGTTTTTCAATAATAAATTTTTGAACTAGGTCACGCGCATCCTCATAACTTATACCTCTTGTCATCGCAAACGCAATAAACTCTTTTCTAAAGCCCTGCTTTTCAAAGCGCTCCAAAGCCTCATTTTCTTGACCATCTATGAGCAATTGAATAATTTCAGTTGCCTGATGATTTTTTGATGACTTTTCTTTTATCATTTACCCCCCTGCAAGTAAATTACTCTGGTTTATCTATTAATCATAGGCTTGTTGTCTTAATAATCCCCTCACATAGTTCTTTCGCTTTTAATTTAGCAGCTACATAGCCATTCAAACTAAATTCGTCAGATGGGATATCGAAATATATTTTTTCGAGGATTGGTTACCTCAATCTTTATTGTATTAAAGTATGCCATTAATGAGTCAAATATCTTTCCTTGAATAAAGTTTCCGAAATAAGCAACTTTAAGTGTTGCTATATCAAACACCCCAATTAAGTCGGTGTTTATAATAGATGGATCTTCCCCTTCTGCCTGAGGAAAATTTACCCTTAAGTCGATCCTATCTCCTTTAAAATTATACAAACGATCTTTATTTTCTTTTTGAGTAGATATGTTTGTTGCTAGGATATCTTTATCACAGTTACCCGCAATCTTTATCCAGCCAAACCGATGACCATGC
>Ga0181555_1000267_pt1 | contig 51835 bp, 59 predicted proteins | sample 011ome_15_FD_145601 | JGI IMG/M metagenome (GOLD analysis project Ga0181555, IMG submission 145601) | Coastal salt marsh microbial communities from the Groves Creek Marsh, Skidaway Island, Georgia - 011504AT metaG (spades assembly) | ecosystem: Environmental > Aquatic > Marine > Intertidal zone...
TCAACAAACACCTGATTCCCTAGAGATGGTATGAATTCTTTAAATTTTCTTATCATAATGTATGTTTAAATAATTATGTAAAAACTATATCATAGTCAAAAAATTAAAAGTAGGAGTACATAATGAGCGAGAAAATGACAATGCGTGTAGGAGAAGCACTTGTAGCTGGTGGACCAGCAGGAACAGCAGCTGAACCAGAAGTAATTATTGGTGAATTAGACGGGCCCTTTGGAACTGCGTTTGCAAATCTCTTAGGCGATCAGGCAAAAGGGCATTCAAAAGTACTAGCAATCATGAATACTGATATCATGGTCAAGCCAGCGACGCTGATGGTCAGTAAAGTGTCAGTAGACAATACAAGATACACCAATATATTAATGGGAACTGTTCAGGGTGCTATTGCAAATGGTGTTTTAGATTCTGTCAGGGACGGCACTATAGATAAAAATAAAGCTAATGAACTTGGTATTATAGTTTCAGTTTGGCTCAACCCAAGTGTATCTAAGGATGACAACTTAGATCATAAAATACTTTTTGATATTCATAGAAAAGCTACACATCAAGCAATTAAGAAAGCTATGAATAACGAACCTTCAATCGATTGGCTGTTAGAAAATCAAGATAATTTAATTCATAAGTATTATCAAATGGGTCTTGACGGAAAAATCTAAAATGATTAGCCAAATAAATAACTATTTATTATTAATGAGACTTAATAAGCCAATAGGAATTTATTTGTTGTTATGGCCAATGTTGTGGGCGTTTTTTATAGCAACAAACGGCCAACCCAATATGTTTATCATGTTTCTATTCATAGTAGGTGTAATATTGACAAGATCAGCAGGCTGTGTGATCAATGATTTTTTTGATAAAGAAATTGATTCAAAAGTGGAGAGAACAAAAGAAAGAGTAGTCGCCAATGGTAAAGTAAGTACCACCGAAGCTCTCATTCTTTTTCTTGGTCTCATTGCCTTATGTATTTTATTGTTACTTATGATTGGTTTTGATATTTTAATCTATGCAATCGTCTCATTTTGTTTGATAGTAGTTTACCCATTAGCAAAAAGAGTTATCAAAATACCGCAACTAATCTTAGGCATAGCCTTTGGCTCGAGTATTCCAATGGTTTACATTGCTGAAATAGGCGAGGTAACTGCCTCATGTATACTGTTATATTTGGCCACAATATCATGGGCTATAGCATACGATACCTATTATGCTATCGCGGATAAAAACGATGATTTAAAAATAGGAAATAAATCATCTGCCATTTTATTTGGTACCAAAGATATAAGTTACCCTTTCAAGCTTCATGTCCTAACTCTAGCCTTACTATTTATAGTTGGATTAATAAATGAGTTAGAATTATTTTTTTATATTTCTCTACTCATTGCGCTTATGCTATCTGTATATCAAAAAATATTAGCTACAAAAAGAATACCCTATCAGTGCATTTCTGCATTTGAAAATAATAATTATTTTGGATTAATAATCTTTTTTGGACTACTATTAAGCTACATTTATGAATAAAGATTTAAAGAAATGGACACTAGAAGAAATTGAGGATTTATATCGTTTGCCTTTTAATGATTTAATCTTTAAAGCACAAACCGTTCATAGAGAGAATCATGATCCAAATAAAATACAGGTCTCGACATTGATGTCTATAAAGACTGGTGGCTGTCCGGAAGATTGTAAGTATTGCTCACAAAGTATCAAATACAATACTGATGTTGAAATAGAAAAACTCCTTTCAGTTGATGAGGTTATCGAGCAGGCTAAAGCTGCAAAGGCATCAGGTGCATCAAGGTTTTGCATGGGTGCAGCGTGGAGAAACTTAAATGATAGTAACCTTGAAAAAATCAAAGGTATGGTCAAAGCTGTAAAAGATCTAAAATTAGAAACTTGTCTTACTTTAGGTATGTTAAAAAAAGAACAAGCTGAATCATTGAAAGAGTGTGGTTTAGATTATTATAACCATAATCTAGATAGTTCTGAGGAGTACTATAGTAAAGTTGTATCAACACGAACTTATCAAGATAGATTAAATACTCTTGGGTATGTCAGAGATGCTGGAATAAAAGTATGTACGGGCGGGATATTAGGATTAGGTGAAGAAAACATCGACAGGCTTAAACTAATCCAAGTGTTATGTAACATGGAGGAACAACCGGAATCGGTTCCTATGAATAAGCTTGTTAAAATAGATGGTACACCATACTCAGAAAATGAAAATGTAGATAATTTTGATTTTATAAGGATCATTGCTGTTTCGAGGATTACAATGCCTAAAACATTTGTTAGATTATCTGCCGGAAGAGATAGCATGAATGATGAAATGCAAGCATTGTGCTTTTTTGCTGGAGCTAATTCAATATTCTATGGTGATGAACTCCTTACAACTAAAAATTCATCAATAAACCATGATAAAGTTCTTATGGATAAATTAAACATTAAAACTTTATAATTTTGTCATTATTCAAAAAGCAATTAAACAAACTAAAAGACTCTGGCTATTTGCGTAAACGCATAGTTGTTGATAACAAAAATTTAGCTCAAGTAAAGATCAAAAACAAGTTAGTTACCTCATTTGCGAGCAATGACTATCTTGGCATGTCCAAAAACCCTCATGTTATATCAATGCTTTTGAAATCAGCAAACGACAATGGTGCTGGATCTTGTTCGTCACCACTAATTACAGGATTCTCAAAATCGCATCATTATCTTGAAAGAGAGATTTCAGAATATTTATCTACTGAAGCATGTATTGTTGTAAACAGTGGGTATATGGCAAATCTCTGTGTTCTGAATATTTTTGATAACGAAATAAATGTACTACAAGATAGAGAGTCGCATAACTCAATAATTGAATCTTCTAAGCTTAGTAAAGTGAGGATGAGAAGATATAAACATTTAGATAATAGTGAGCTTGAAAAGAATCTCGACTCCAAAAATAAAAATATTATATTTAGTGAAGCTGTATTTAGCATGTCAGGAGATATTGCGAATTTACGACTACACAATAAACTAAGAAATAAATATAAAGCATTATTATTTTTAGATGATGCACACGGATTTGGTGTTGCTAAATGTGATAATTCTAGTGCAATTATTGAAAACTCATGCTCATCACATAATATTGACCCCTCAGAGGTTGATGCATATATAGGAACATTTGGTAAGGCTGTAGGAACATTAGGAGCGTTCATATGTGGTAGTAAAGATATGATAGATATGATTATTCAAAAAGGTAGGCCTTATATTTATTCTACTGCATTGCCACAATGTATAATTGACGCTACAAGAAAAAGCTTAAAGATACTGGCTTCAAATAAAACAAGGTTTAATAAATTACATAGAAATATTGACTATTTTAATGAAATGTCTACGAATAGAAATATAAATACAAACTCATCAAGTACGCCTATCAAAACAGTTACACTTGGTAACCCAGAGTCTACGATTGCTCTACGAGATAAGTTTTTAAAGCACGGAATTTTAGTACAAGCTATAAGGTATCCCACTGTTCCAAGGAATCAGGATAAAATAAGAATTACTCTAACATCGAATCATACTAAGAAAGATATTGATAAACTATTAAATACGCTAGAGAATATACATTGTGAAAAATCTACACAATAAAAATATATTACTTGGAATTACGGGAAGTATAGCTGCCTATAAAGCAGCAGAACTCGTCAGTAATCTCATAAAAAACGGCGCAAACGTGAAAGTCATTATGACTAAAGCCTCAACATCATTTATTACAGAAAAAACCCTTGAGTGTATATCGAAGAATAAGGTCATGATAGATGAATCTGAGCATGATGATTCTTTTTTGCATTTAGATCTCTCTAAATGGGCTGATATAATGCTTATTGCACCATGTACGGCAAACTCGCTGAATAAAATTGTATCAGGATTGGGTGACGATTTATTGTCGACAAGTTGTCTTGCGTTTAAGAACAAAATTTATTTAGCGCCAGCTATGAATCCAAATATGTGGAATAACTCTATTCTGCAAAAGAATTTAGAAAATATATCGAAAGATAAGTTTGTAATTATTGGGCCAGACTATGGAAATCATGCTTGTGGAGATATTGGTTATGGGAGAATGTCATCCCCGCAAATAATTATTGATCAATTAAGTAAATCTCTAGGTTATGCAGCATTAGATGGTATAAAGATTCTTGTAACTGCTGGGCCTACAAGGGAGCCTATAGATCCTGTAAGGTTTATCAGTAATTATAGTTCTGGAAAAATGGGATACGCAATTGCTGAACATGCCAGAGACCTAGGAGCAGATGTGAAATTAATTAGTGGACCCGTTAAGCTAGAGAAACCTAAAAGAGTTTCATGTAAGGATGTTGAGACATCTACGGAGATGTATGAGGAAGTGATTAATAATATATCAAATTATGATATTTTTATATCTGCAGCGGCCATATCAGATTATAGACCATCTAATATGCTGAATCATAAACACAAAACTGAAGATGGTGAACTGAATATAAATCTAGTAAGAGGTAGAGATATTCTAAAAACAGCTAAGATAAAAAATGGTAAAGTATTTGCTGTTGGCTTTTCGGCTGAAACAAAAAACATTAGAAATAATGCAAAATTAAAACTTAAAGAAAAAGGTATAGATATGATTATAGCCAATGAAGCAAATCATCAAAAGGGACTAGGGTTTGAGTCTGATAATAATGAAATTATTATAATAGATGAAAATGAAATAATGCCAGTGGCAAAGAACACAAAAAAAGAATTAGCTAAAGTGATTATTAATAAGATAGCATCTAGATTTAAATCTAATATTCTTAAAATCAAGAATGCTAGATAAAGTTTCCATTAAGATAGTTAATAATATTATCAAAAAACTTCCAACTTACGCATCTGACGGTTCTGCTGGATTAGACTTGCATGCAGCAATATCAGGTACCATAGACCTGCGACCTCAAGAGACAGTTCTGATTTCTACAGGAGTAGCAATTTATATTAAAGACAAAAACTATGCAGCCACAATACTTCCACGGTCTGGACTAGGACATAAAAAAGGTATTGTTCTCGGTAACTTGATAGGGTTAATAGATTCTGATTATCAAGGTGAACTAATGATATCATGTTGGAATAGAAGTAATAGTTCCTATCAAATCCAGCCTCTGGAAAGAATTGCTCAGATGATTTTTTTAAAAATTGAACATCCTAAATTTGAATTAGTTGATGACTTTATATCAACAGAGAGAGGAGAAAAAGGTTTCGGCTCTTCAGGAAAGTAATGAATACAATGAATGAAAATATCTTCAGGGCATATGATATCAGGGGTATCTATCCGGAGGATTTAAATGAAGATATTGCTTATAAAATAGGTTTCGCTTTATCTAGGAAAATAAATGAACCTAAAGCAGTGGTAGCGATGGATGGCAGACTGAGCGGGCCTAAAATAAAGAGATCATTAATAAATGGGCTAATCGATAACGGGGTAGATGTAATAGATTGTGGTGCCATACCAACACCAATGTTGTACTTTGCTACTAAAACATTGTGTATACCTAATGGCTTTATGATTACAGGAAGTCATAATCCCAAAGAGTACAATGGTATAAAAATGATTGTTGATGGCAACCCATTATTTGACAAAGATATTTATGAACTAAGAGATTGGATTAAGCATAATAAAATGCAAGCACACAATGGTAAAGTTGGAACCGTTAATATTTGCACAGATATTAGTAGTAAATACATAGCAAGGATACATGATGATTTATCTATCAATATTAGCCAGAAAATTATTATAGATTGTATGAACGGAGTCACAGGTAATGTTATAAAGGATATTGTAAACTCATTTAACATTAGTTCTGATTTAATCAATGAAAAAGTAGATGGGAATTTTCCAAATTGTCATCCAGACCCGACTAAAGAAGAAAATTTAAAAACTCTTAAAGAAAAAATAAAAAGTACAAATGCAAAATATGGAGTTGCGTTTGACGGAGATGGCGATCGTCTTGTAATTATAAGAGACAATGGTAATGTAATATGGCCTGATGAATTAATGATTTTATTCTCAAAGTCTATACTTTCTAAAAGTGACAATGTAAAGATTGTATTCGATGTTAAATGCACTCGCAATCTTAGAACAACTATTGAAAATTCAGGGGGTATAGCGATTGAATCTAGGACTGGTCATTCCTTTATCAAGCAGACTATTCAAAAAGAAGGGGCGAAACTTGGTGGAGAAATGAGTGGACATATTTTTTTTAATGATAAATGGTATGGCTTTGATGATGGTATATATGTATTTCTAAGATTTTTGGAAATCCTATCTAATGACCCTGATATGATAGGAGAACTTATGGAGCTACCTAAAACTCATGTTACTCCTGAAATTGATATAGATTTTCCAAAAGATAATCACTTTAAATTTATTGAGGCATTTAAGAAAAATAGTGTGTTTACAAATTATACTGTGTCAGATCTGGATGGAATAAAGATATCAAATTCTGAATCATGGGGCTTAATAAGAGCATCAAATACATCTCCTAAAATAACTCTTCGCTTCGAATCATTAAGTGAAAAAGGATTAATTAGCATTAAAAATGAAATTAAAAATGCTATTCTTGAAATTGATAATACGTTAGAATTACCGTTCTAAAATTATGAATAAGAAAGTTGAACTAAGAAAAAATACTGCAAACATACCTTCTACAGCGAACGTACTTATAGAAGCGTTGCCCTATATCCAAAAACTTGCAAATAAAGTGATTGTGATAAAATTCGGTGGTAATGCGATGATAGATGATAAGCTCAAAAATAATTTTGCAAGAGATGTCGTGCTGTTAAAACAGGTTGGATTACATCCCGTTATTGTTCATGGTGGTGGGCCACAAATAACTAATTATCTAGAAAAAATGGGCATAAAAAGTGAATTTGTTGATGGAATGAGAGTGACTGATGAAAACTCTATTGACCTTATTGAAATGGTCTTGGGTGGATCGATAAATAAAGAAATTGTAAATTTAATAACTAGTCATGGCGGTAGAGCTGTAGGTTTATCAGGAAAGGATGGTGGCCTAATTAGAGCAAAAAAAATGATTGGGGAAGGAAAGAATAAAAACTTTGATTTTAAAAATACAGGTATGGTTGCAAGCATAGACCCTAGTGTTGTAAACCTTCTTGATTCGACATCTTTCATACCTGTGATTGCACCTATAGGTATTGGAGAAGACTATAAAACGTATAATATTAATGCTGATATTGTGGCAGGCAAAATTGCTAAGATATTACAAGCAGGTAAATATGTTGTATTAACAAATACTACAGGAATTTTCGATGATAATGGCAATCTAATAAAATCTATGAATGCAGAACAAGTAAGGCAATATGTGAAAAAAGGAACTATATCATCAGGTATGCTTCCCAAGGTTGAATCTGCCCTCGAAGCAGTGTCTGCGGGTGTTCATAATGTTCAAATTATTGATGGAACGATAGAACATGCCTTGTTGCTCGAACTTTTCACAGATGAAGGTGTAGGTACAATGATAAGAAGAACATAAGATTTGGAATATATTCTTTTATTTTTCATTTCTTTCTTATCAAATTTATTTTCAGCATTCTCTGGTGGTGGAGCAGGTATTATTCAGTTGCCAGCCATCCTCCTATTATATGAAATAAGTTTCCCTGTAGCTCTGGCGACACATAAGATTTCTACTGTTCTATTAGGTGTTGGAGCATCGATTAAGTTTTTTGAAAAAAATAAGCCTGATAAAAGAATCTTGCTTGAAGGCTTAATAGTAGGCCTTCCTGCCGTAATAGTAGGTGCTTTTTCAATTCAGTTTCTACCAGAGGATATTGCTAGAAAAATTCTAGGCATACTAATACTTGGTGTTTTTATTTTATCTCTTATAAAAACTGACAATAATGTAAATAAGAATTTAAATCCTACAATAGTATATCTTTTATTATTTTTCATTGGTTTTCTTAATGGTTCGCTATCAGCTGGGACCGGTTTACTCTATACCATTATGCTCACAAAGTTATACAATATGTCAATTAAGCAAGCTGTGGGATACACCTTGCTTGTCGTAGGGCTATTTTATAATTTGTTGGGCGCAATAGTTTTATATTTAATATCAACTATTGATATAACTATCCTTCCAATACTGTTAGTAGGCTCTTTGATGGGAGGTTACATTGGAGCGATGATAGCTATAAGTAAATCAAACCTAGTGATAAAAGCTGCCTACCAGATTGTAACTATTATTGTTGCTTATAAGCTGCTCTTCTAACAACCTTTATATTTAGAAATATATTCTTCCATATCTTGAATATGTTTTTTGTAACTAGTATTTGATTTTATATATTCATATATGTCTTCCAGATTAATTAAGTAATGAGTTTCAATATTATAATTATTTGAGATTTCTGTGGACGCCATCAACTTATCGCCAATTTCCATACGATTGAATGCAACCAATATATCAGTACATTGAACATCGTGCCTGGTAAGTAGGTCATATGATTCAATTATTGAGGAGCCTGATGATATGACATCATCTACAATTAAAGCTTTTCCTTTGATTTCACAGCCAACAAAGTCGCCCTTATCCCCATGGGTTTTTGCCTCTTTTCTGTTAAAAGCATAGTTGGTAATAGCTGAATATTTATTAAACAAACTTTGCGATATTGATGAACAAAGTGTAATTCCTTTATAAGCTGGACCAAAAATGAAATTATATTTAAGTGAGTGATCGTAAATATAATCAGCATAATATGATGTTAGCACTGAGAGTAATTTACCATTGTTGCAAAGGCCTGTATTAAAAAAATATGGACTGCGCCTTCCTGATTTTAAAGTGAAATCACCAAATCTTAGAATGTTTTCATTAATAGTAAATTCAATAAATTCTTGTTTTTTATTAAACATAGTGAATGACCATAATTTAATGATAACATAACCATGAAAACAAAAATGAAAGTTATAACAGTAAATGTTTGTGGTATTAGAGCCAGCCAAAAGAAAGGAATTTTTGAATGGCTGAGTAAAACTAAAGCAGACTTCATATGTATGCAAGAAACAAGAGCTTTAGAAGAACAAATTAGTGGCGAGTCATTTTTGATAAAAGGATATTCAAGATATTTAAATGTTGCCGAAAAAAAAGGATATAGTGGCGTTGCTATATATACAAAACATAAACCAATAAAAATTCAAACATCCTTTTCAAAATCGATTTTTGAATCAGAGGGTAGATTTATACTTACAGAATATGAAGATTACTCTATAGCATCGGTGTATTTTCCGTCTGGATCCTCTGGAGAACTAAGACAGAATCTAAAATATGAGTTTATGGATTATTTTGAAAAATTTATAAAAAAAGAGATAAATAAGAAAAAGAAATTAATCATCTGTGGAGATTATAATATTGCTCATACAAAAGATGATATAAAAAACTGGAGGTCTAACCAAAATAATTCAGGCTTTCTGCCTGAGGAAAGGGAATGGATGACAAGGTTAATAAATAAAATAGGACTCAAAGATGCTTTCAGAATAAAATGTAAAGAAACAGATGTCTATACATGGTGGTCCAATAGAGGTAACGCTTATAATAACAATGTTGGCTGGAGGATAGATTATCAGATGGTTACAGATAATATTGCTAAAAAAGTTAAAAATGTTTCTGTTTACAGGGAAAAAAAGTTTTCTGATCATGCCCCGCTCATTATAGATTATGATATATAATTCAATAAAAGATATTATTAAACCCTATTCTGAGAAAAAAATATTTATATCTTTGCTAATGGGTTTTGTTGCAGGTCTACCCTTATTATTAACAATTACACTTCTGCAAGCTTGGCTAACAGATGTAGATGTATCCAAATCTACTATTGGGTTATTTGCACTAATTGGTTTACCTTACTCTTTAAAATTCTTATGGGCACCTCTTTTTGATAGATATGTTATCAGTAAGCTCGGTAGAAGACGTGGATGGCTTTTGCTTGCTCAAGTACTATTAATAATTTCTATATTTTCACTCGGACAGTCTAATCCATTAATAAATTTATATAATGTTGCTGTTCTCTCATTGGCTGTAACATTCTTCTCAGCTTCCCAAGATATTGTGATTGATGCATACAGACGGGAAAGTCTATCAGAAAAGGAACAGACAATTGGAGCCTCAGCATATGTCCTTGGGTATAGATTTGGTGCATTAGCAGCAGGAGCTGGTGGACTCATTCTTGCAGATATATATACATATTCATTCGTTTATTCATTGATGGCATTCATTATGCTGATAGGTGTTCTTACAACTTTATTATCAGTAGAACCAAGCGTATCTATAAAACCAAATTCACTTAGAGAATCTATAGTTGATCCATTCAAAGAGTTTTTTACCCGTTATTCAAAAGAACAACTGGCTCTGAATAGATATATACCATATTTAATTTTATTTTTTGTGCTTATGTATAAAGTAGGCGACACAATGGCGCATTCGCTAAGCACTAATTTCTATTTAGAAATAGGATTTACAAAAACAGAAATAGGAACTGTTGTAAAATTTTTTGGGCTTGGAGCTACGTTGCTAGGTGCTTTTATAGGAGGTGCATTATCATTAAAAATAGGTTTATATAAATCGTTGATTTATTTTGGTGTATTTCAGCTAATAGCTACTCTCGGTTTCACTGTATTATATTATGCCGGAAATAACATGATAATATTGATAAGTGTAATTACTTTAGAAAACTTAGCTGCAGGAATGGGATATACGGCATACCTAGCATTTATAGCTCATATGACATCCAAAGAATTTACTGCTACACAATTTGCTCTTATGACTGCACTTATGTCTTTGCCGAGAACATTTTTATCAGGGACTTCTGGATTTTTAGTCGAATTATTAAACTGGGATATGTACTTTATTTTTTGTTCTTTAATAGCTATACCTGCTCTGTTAATATTAAAAAGAATCAAGTTTATAATAAAAGATGAATAAATTTAATACAGCTGATTTATGTGATATACATAATTTACAAATAGCAAAACCAATATTTAAATCTTTTGGTTTTAATACTCACTGCTATGGGAAGATAAAAACTGTAGAGGCTATAGAGGATAACTCTTACGTTAAAAAGCTTCTTCAAGAAGATGGTTCTGGATACGTGATGGTTGTAGACGGAAAAGGTTCTGAAAATTGTGCGCTTGTAGGTGATAACTTAGCAGCATTAGGTGCCAAGAACAACTGGTCTGGCATCATTGTAAACGGGTGCATAAGAGATAGTTTAGAAATAAATAATATAAATATTTCCATTAAAGCTCTAAACTTAGTTCCAAATAAAAGTGAAAAGAGAGATATTGGAAAATATGGATTAGATTTAAATTTTGCTGAAGTCACTTTTATAGAAAATCAATATATATATTCTGACCCAGATGGAATAGTTCTTTCTGCAACAAAGTTATTTTAAAAGTGGATAAAACTATTATAAGTCTTGAAAATGTAGGTCTAATCAAGCAAGAAAAACAAATACTTAATAATATTTCAATGCTTGTAACTTCAGGGCAGAAAATTAATATTCATGGCGGTAATGGTGTTGGTAAAACTTCACTTCTTAAAATAATTGCGGGTATCACGTCGCAATATTCTGGTAACGTACATCTTGATGATTCTATTAGTATAAATGATGACTTATTTTATATAGGTCATAAATATGGCTTAAAGCAAGAACTGACTGTCAGAGAAAATATAGATTTTATATTAAAGTTTAACGATAAAATCAGTACTTTCAAAAACTTGATTGAAGAATTAAAGTATTATGAGATAGATAATACTATTGATTATAAGATCAAGTTTCTCTCACATGGTCAAAAAAAAATTGTTAGTTTAATTCAGCTATCTTTATTATCTTTTAAGATATGGGTACTTGACGAACCATTCACTGGCCTCGACAAAAAAACAATTAATAGGTTTCACAAAAGAATTGAAGAGCATATAAATGCTGACGGGATAGTTATTTCAACTAGTCACAGCTCAAAAGATGACTTTGTAAATATTGAATTGCCATGAATACATTTATTTCAATAATGCATAGGGATATGAGAGTAATTTTAAACTCTGGCAACAAAGTATTCATGCCGATTATATATCTATTATTAGTACTCACATTTTTTTCAATTAGCTTAGCTAACTCAACTTCCGGCGGCTATGAACGCATAGTTCCTCAAATTATATGGCTAGCATGCCTCTTGGTAAGTCTTATCAATATGGAAACTATGTTTAAAGAGGATTATGAAGATGGCACGCTTGAAAATATAGTAATTAATTCAGATGCGCTTGAGTTTAATGTTCTTGCAAAGATTTTATCATATTGGTTATTTACAATTACACCACTAATAATTGTTGGCTTTATCATGAATTACCTTCTTACATCAGATCTGAATACATCACTAGTTCTCCTTGGTAGTTTGATTTTAGGTACATTGACAATTTCTCTCATTGGAGGCGTAGCAGCATCCCTTACGCTCAGCATTAAAGGCAATAATCTTTTATTATCAACAATAGTTCTGCCTATGGATATACCTGTTTTAATATTTGGAACTAGTTCTGTTTTTAACGCAACATCTGGCGTCAACTATCATTCTGAATTATTGATTTTATTAGTTCTTCTCATACTCTTTTTAATAATCTCGCCTTTTGCATCAGCACTAGGCTTAAAGAACAGCCTAGACTAATTTAGTCCACGATTTATTCTTCTCATTATTAAGAAGCATGTTCTGTGATGATTTCAACATAGTACCAAGAAAGAAAAATGTAAATCCTAATGCTGTAATGATAAGCGGGGTTAGCATGTCACCAGCTATGCTTGGTGTACTTAATTTTATTACAGATGGGCCTTGATGAAGTGTGTTCCACCATTCTACTGAAAAATGTATTATTGGAATATTTATAAAACCTACAATAGCTAAAATGTTTACAGATGTTGAGGCTTTTCTTTTATCTTCAAAAGATCCATGTAGCAATAAAATTGAGATATATATAAAAAATAATATAAGCTCGGATGTAAGTCTAGCGTCCCATGCCCACCAAGTTCCCCACATAGGCTTTCCCCATATAGCACCTGTGGTCAGTGTAAAGAATGTAAATACAGCCCCAAGTTTACATGATGCTAGAAGTATTAAATCATAAACTTTTATATGCCAAATAATTGATATTAATGCAGAAAAAAAGACTATAGAATAAGCAAAAAGTGAAATCCATGCGCTAGGCACATGTACATACATGATTCTAAAGGCATCTCCTTGTTGATAATCAGAAGGAGCAATTAAAAGTCCTTGATATAAACCCAGACTAATGAAAATTAATGATAAGAACAAAAGCCATGGTATGATTATATTTGTAAAATTATAATAGCCTTCTGATGAGATGGTTGTAAAAAGTTTCTTTAACATCATTAATAAAAAATGATAGCATACAATTAATTTTATGACTGAAAATAAACTAAGAGATTATGAAAAATCCATGTCAACATGGTGCAAAAGTTTACAAGGAAAGTATCGAATCATGAAAAAGCTTAACAAAAAAGCTTTTATTAAATCGATTAAATCAAAGAAAGACACTCCTTAATGCAGTTTTCATGAGAATCTAAATTCCCATTTATTATAAAAAAAGGGCCATTAAGAAATTTATCATCGTGACCATAAGAAAATCTATTGAGATTTCTATCTAAAAATAATCCTCCGGATTCTTCGATAATGCATTGCCCGGCAGCTGTATCCCATTCATGAGTTGGACCCAGCCTCATCGAAAAATGTCCTTTATTTTCAGCAATTCTAGTAAATTTAATAGCACTGGACATGTATATAAGTTCTGACGTTTTAAAGTGTTTCTTTAAAACTTCAACAACATTTTTCCTTATAACTGTGCTGACATAAATATTATTTTTTGTTTCATCACTATTCAAAATTCTTTGAGCTTCTTTACCTTGCTTAATAATATATGCTCCATTATCTTTAAAGCCATAGTAAAACTTTTTAGTAGCAGGAATATAAATTATGCCGAATACTGGATAACCAGACACTATGTAGGAGATACATATGCAAAAGTTTTTACCCCCTTTTATATAGTTTTTAGTACCATCGATAGGATCAACGAGCCAATATGCTTTTTGATGCCCGTACTGATTAACGTTTTCTTCAGAAATAATTACATCATTAACAAATGTAGTGGATAAGTAATTTGTAATAATTTCATTTGAACGTAAATCAATATTTGTAACGGGGCTGTTGTCTGATTTCATATTGATATTTAAATTATTTTGACCATTAAGTTGAATGTCTCCAACTCTTCTACAGAGTTTGAGAAAGTCAGGAATATATGTGAGTATGCTTTTACTTACCATGATTTTGAATAAAGTGGATAGCAGCAAACACCCTAGAATCTACTATGGGTGATTTATCAAGAAACATGTCTATCTTTTTTCTACTTACCCGTATCTGCTCAAGACCTTCTGGTTCATCGCCTTGAAGCAATGAAGGTTTAAGATTAGTTGCCATCATCACATAGGTGATATGATCAATGTATCCCGGTGCAAGGTAGATTTTATCAATCAGTGAAATGCTGTCTGATTTAAATCCAACTTCTTCCTGTAATTCTCGATTAGCAGCTTCTATTAATTGCTCGCCATCATCAATCTTTCCCTTAGGGAGGGTGATCATATAGTCATCAACTGCTGCAGCATATTCTTTTATAAAAATAATTTCATCATCTAAAATTGGAACTATGAGAACAGCGCCACTTCCAGTCCCGGATATAATTTCATAGTCTAGAATTTGATTATCAAATTTAATTTGAGCCTGTTTAATATTAAAAAGCTTCGATTTAAAAATTGATTTCTCTTTAATAATTTTTGGCATTATATACTCTAGGTTACAAGGATGATACATTATGATTTATGATATTAAAAGATATAGAGTGCATGTTAGTAGATATGGACGGTGTAATTCTTGATAATACTTATGATAATAATTTTTGGCAAAATCAAATACCTAGTGTCATCTCTAAAAATAAAAACATATCATTTGAGGATGCTAAGCGTCTGGCTGTTCAAATTTTTAATTATAAGAAAAATACAAAAGACTGGTATGATGTTGACTATTGGTCAAACATGCTCAAGGTTGACATTGAAGCAGAAAAAAGATCTTCAATTAGCTTTGATAGAATTCAACTATATGAAGGGGTGACAGAAACATTAAATAAGCTGAAGAATAATTTTAGATTAATTTTAATAACTAATGCACACAGAAAAACTCTTAATATAAAACTAGAAAAATTTGATCTGAATCCATACTTTGAAAATATGATATGCGCTCATGAACTTCATTATGTCAAAGAAAACATACAACTTTGGTATATGTTGAAAAGTAGATTTAAATTAGATTATACTAAAACGCTTTTAATAGAAGATACTATAAATAATATTAAAGTTGGACTATCGGCTGGAATATCACGGGCTGTATATTTGGGCGATGAAAGCTATGAGAATTCTAAAAAGATTCTTAAACTATCTTCAATTAATGATATTTTTTCTGCATTCAATCAATGATAGTTTTTCATAGTTATTGTGCTTGGGAAATGTTTCTATTACCTTGATGATTGCATTATTTCTCTTAAATAGCGTAATTCTCAAAACATCATTTCTGGTAACAGAGTAACGAACTGCATGCTTTGAAAATTCTTTACCTTTGAATAATAGCCTTGCTAATGATTTATGTTTAAGAATTTTTATCGAGTTAATTTTGCCTTTGATTACATTCACAGGTGTATAAGAGACAGCCTTAATTGCTAACTTTAGTTCTCCTTTGAGCTCAACCTTTCTCTCATATACATATTTTTTAGAATTGTTATCAAAATTACTGGTTAGTCTTGTCTTAGTAGATATCAACTTAACCTTTTCTTGATTATTTTTTATTATTCTCTTTGTTAGTGAGGCGTTATCAACTAGTATTCTTTTTAGTCCTACTGGCAAGTCTTTAAGCTTTCTCTCTATCACCCACTTATTTTTACAATTGAACTTCATCTATTTCTTTTACTTTCCAACGTTTTTTTAATGCGTTAATTTCTGCTGATGATAATTCATATTTAAATTTTTTGATATATGAAATATTTTCCATGATGTCATTGATGTTACATACGCGATAATTATCTGGCATTCCAGACTGTTTATTACCTAGATACGTTCCCGTTCCTCTAATTTTAAGATCAAATTCTGCAACATCAAAGCCAGAATGATGGCTCTCTAAATACTTAAGTTTATCTATTGCATCAAGGCCAGTATTATCTGAGTGTACAAGATAACAATGCCCTCTGGTTACACCTCTCCCAACTCTTCCTCTGAGCTGATGTAGTTGTGCCAGGCCAAATAGTTCTGAGTTTTCAACTATTAAACAATTGGCATTTGTACAGTCTATGCCGACCTCTATTACACTGGTTGTTACTAATATATCTATTTTTCCAAGTTTAAAATTGTTGATTATTTTAATTTTTTCTTCAGCTGATAACTTGCCATGCAGGACTTCTACAGAAGAGCTATTAAATCTTTTTCTAATATTTTCAGAAAATACGCTCACAGAATGTTTATCATCATCGTCTGTATCTTCTATCCTTGTGCAAACCCAATATATTTGCATACCATCTGCTAGATGCTTTGTAACAGTATCTTCAATTTCTTTTCGAGAATTATCACTATAAACAACTGTTTCGGTAATTACTCTATTTGATGGTTTGTCAGGTATAGTTAGATAGTTCATATTTTCATATAATACAAGAGCAAGTGTTCTTGGTATTGGCGTTGCTGACATATAGATTAAGTGTGGTTGTTTTACATAATTTGAAGATATCTTCTCTCTTTGTTTTACTCCAAATTTATGTTGCTCATCAATAATGACAACGGCTAGGTTTTTAAATGTATAGTTGTTAAACAAAAGAGAGTGAGTTCCAACAATTACTGATATTTTGCCACTAGATAATTCTTGTTTAATCGTATTTTTTTGAGTTAATGAACTTTTCCCGCTAACCATAGCAACTTTACAATGGTCGCTAAGATAATGATTAAACGTCTCAAAGTGTTGCGAACAAAGAACTTCGGTTGGTACCAATATTAAACACTGAAGGTTATTTTTAATAGCATATAAACAGGCTATAACTGCGACAATAGTTTTCCCACAACCAACATCACCTTGAACAAGCACTTTTGATGGCTTGCTACTTCTAAATGAGTCAGATATCGAACCAACTGCATTCTTCTGACCTTTTGTTAGTTCAAAAGGTAAAGAGTTATAGAACTTTTCAAGTTCTTCATTGCTAACATTTAACAAATATGAATCTTTTTTATTATATTTATCAACTATTTTTAGAAATTCATGTTTATGTAAATAAATTTCTTCAAAAGCTAATCTTTGTTTTGCAAGATTATAGTTATACAGTGCAATGTCATAATCATCCTGTGGGAAATGAAGTTTTTTAAAGGCCTTCAATAAAGACATTGCGTTAAATTCTTTATAAAAATAATTATCAAGACATGAGAACTTGTAATCATATGAAAAAATGGAAAATGCTTGTCTAATAAGTTTTCTAAACTTTGATTGTGATACTTTGCTTCTTATAGAGTATTTTGGAATAATTTTTTCTAAGTTATTACCATCTTTAATGATTTCAATTTCAGGATGGATAAACTCGAGTTTATTTTTTTTATTAGCTATACTTCCTGATACTCTAATTCTCATCCCTACCTGCAAATTCATGAATATTATAATTTTATGAATAAATCTTATTGTAAGTATCCCGAGATGTGATGTGATTGTGATTATGTAATTTGGTTTAAATCCAGGTGTTTTTACTGTTTTGATAATTTCACCAGAAACAACAACTATATCTCCAGTATGTATATTATCCAGGGTTGGCGTTTCTTCTTTATTGATAAAATCTATTGGAGCAGTTGATAAAAGATCAAATATTGAATCTATGCCTATTTCTGACAGTAAAGCTTGTGTCTTTGAACCAACACCTTTTAATAGACTTATACTCTGAGTACTTTCACCAGAATATTTATTCATTGTTTATTTTTTGTATAATATCGCGTCGATTTCTACTTCAACATCCTTAGGAAGTCTACTGACTTCAACTGCAGCTCTTGCAGGATAAGGTTTTTCTAAATGCTTATCCATAACCGCGTTAACAGAAGCAAAGTTTTCAATATCTTTTAGATAAACGGTAAACTTAACACAATCGTTTAAGGTACATTCTGCATCAGAAGCAATATTTTTTATATTATTTATAACAGTTTCAACTTGTTCTTCAAAAGAGCCTTCAATGACAGTCATGTCTTTATAGTTCAGAGGAATCTGGCCAGAGATGAAGACTAGGTTACCAGCAGATATTGCCTGTGAATAAGTGCCGATCGCTGATGGGGCTGTGTTGCAAGTAATTTCTTTTTTGCTCATGGTTTTTTCCTTGTATGTCCTGCCTCTTGCAATCTCTCTAAATAGTTATGCCAGTTTTCTTTATAGTTTTTACATAGATTGTATAAATGCTCCCATGAATACAATCCGGTATCATGTCCGTCGTCAAAAACTATTCTTACAGCATAGTTTCCTACAGGCTCAAGCTTGTCTATAACAACATCTTCTTTACCAACCTGTAACACCTCTTGTCCTGGTCCATGTCCTTTAACCTCAGCAGATGGTGAGAAACATCTGAGATATTCTGATGTAATATCACCACTAAAACCATCTTCAAATGTAATAGACAATGTGTTTGTTTTTTTTATATATCTTAACTCTGTTGGCTTAATCATAAAATGTACCTACTTAAGTCTTCATTTTCAGCAAACTCATTTAGATGCTTATCCACGTAGTCTGCATCAATTATAATTTTAGTTTCGCTAATGTCACTAGCGTCAAAAGATAGTTTTTCAAGCAGTCTTTCCATAATAGTATGCAGCCTTCTTGCTCCAATATTTTCCGTTTTTTCATTTACAGTCCAGGCTATTTTAGACAATCTAGTGATAGCGCTTTTATCAAATGTAACATCAATACCTTCAGTTTTCATTAACGCAATGTATTGCTCTGTTAATGAGTAATCTGGTTCTTTTAGAATAAGCTCAAAGTCTTTAACTGATAATGCACTTAATTCTACTCTAATAGGCAACCTACCCTGTAATTCAGGTATTAAATCAGAAGGCTTTGATAGATGAAATGCCCCGGACGCTATGAATAAAATATGGTCTGTCTTTATTGGACCATGTTTCGTGTTAACAGTTGATCCTTCTACAAGAGGAAGTAAATCTCTTTGAACTCCTTCTCTTGAGACATCTGCTCCACCCGCATTAGCTCTTGATGCAACTTTATCAATTTCATCAATAAATACTATTCCATTTTGTTCAACTCGTTTTACAGCTTCTTGTTTTAAATCATTCTCGTTGATTAGTTTTCTTGCTTCTTGTTCTGACAGTACAATTAGCGCATCTCTGATTTTCATTTTTTGTTTTTTTGTTTTGTTATTGGAGAGATTTTTGAACATACCTTGCAACTGGTCTGTCATTTCTTCCATCCCCGGCGGTGCCATTACTTCAAATGAAGGTACATTAGCACTCACATCTATCTCAATTTCCTTATCATCAAGTTTGCCTTCTCTGAGATCCTTTCTTAGCGCTTGTCTGGTTTCTTTAGTATCGTTATTTGCATCAACTGTAATGTTAAAATTATCTTCACGACTAGGAAGCAATATATCTAGAATTTTTTCTTCTGCTAATTCTTCCGATCTATGGCTTACTTTTGTCATAGCTTTAGATTTAACCTGATTGATAGAAATTTCAGTTAAATCTCTTATTATCGAATCAACTTCTTTGCCAACGTATCCAACTTCAGTAAATTTAGTAGCCTCAACTTTTATAAAGGGAGCTTGTGCTAGATGTGCTAATCTTCTAGCTATCTCAGTCTTTCCGACGCCAGTAGGCCCTATCATTAAAATATTCTTTGGTGTGATTTCATTTCTTATATCCTCATCTAACTGGAGTCTTCTCCATCGATTTCTAAGAGCTATTGCTACAGCTCGTTTTGCATCAGATTGACCTATGATATGTTTATCAAGCTCTTGAACAACTTCTCTAGGTGTCATCTCAGACATTAATCTTCTCTATTGTTAGGTTTGAATTAGTATATATACAAATCTCGGACGCAATATGTAGTGATTTTTTAACTATATCTTCAGCAGATAAATCAGTATTTTCGTAAAGAGCTTTTGCTGATGACTGGGCAAATGAACCCCCTGAACCAATTGCTATTATAGAGTCTTGAGGTTCTATTACATCCCCATTACCCGAAATAAGCAAAGAAACATCCTTGTCTGCGACTATCAGCAGTGCTTCAAGATTACGAAGCATCTTATCCGTTCGCCAATCTTTAGCTAATTCGACTGCAGATCTTGTCAAATGACCGCTATATTTTTCTAGTTTACCTTCAAATTTCTCAAAAAGGGTGAAGGCATCTGCTGTAGCTCCAGCAAAACCAGCAAGGACTTGTTCTTTATAAAGCCTTCTGACTTTTTTTGCATTATTTTTCATTACAGTATTACCAAGTGTAACCTGGCCATCACCGCCAACCACAACCTCATTATCTCTTCTAACGCCAATTATAGTTGTTCCATGAAAAGTTTCGCTCTTACTCATATTTTATGCTCTCGGATGACTATTTTTATAAACTTTATTCAAATGTTCAAAATCCATATTAGTATATATCTGTGTTGTACTTATATCTTCATGTCCTAAAAACTCTTGTACAGCTCTAAGATCTCCAGAAGCTTCTAATAAATGTGTAGCACAACTATGTCTTAATGTATGGGGTGATATCTTACAATTCAAGCCTTGTTTTTTTACCCAAAAGTTGATTCTATTCTGAATAGAACGATTTGACAATCTGTCACCGAACTTATTTATAAATAATGCATTAGATATAGGATTTTTTTCAGCTCTTTTTACGAGCCATACGTTCAAAGCATCTAATGCTTTTGCTCCGAAAGGTAAAACTCTCTCTTTTTGACCTTTGCCTATAACTTTTACATAACACGCAGTAATATCAATAGAATCAAGATCGAGTTGCGATAGTTCGCTCAACCTAAGTGCTGAACTGTACATTAACTCTATTATAGCCTTATCTCTAATAGCAGCTAGAGTTAGCTCTTTGATATCACACAGCATATCTATATCTGAAATTGATAGTATATTTGGAATCTTCTTTGAAAGTTTAGGCGTTTTAATTCCAGACATTGGCGTTGATTTAATCTGTGAAGTTTTTAAAAGATATAAATAAAATGATCTTAAAGTTGAAGCTTTTCTTGCTAATGATGTTGGTGATAGCCCGAGACTGTGAATGTTTATAAAAAATTTTTCAATATATTTTTTATTGATATTTAAAAGAGAAAGATTAGCTGTGCTAAGATAATCTGAATATTGATTCAGGTCAATTTTATAATTTATAAGAGTATCTTTGGTATATAATTTTTCAAATTGTAAATATCTAAGGAATTCTTCAATATATTTATCATAACTATTCAAGATTTCCCTCTCCTTCTATAACGCTCGGTCCAACAAGTTTGTATCTATCTGGATTGTAAGATTTTATAACAGACAGAACTCCTCCTTTCTGTCTTACAGAAATGGTAGAGGAGTTAACCTTACATTCATGCTCAAGCTCATACAATTTAAACATACAGATTGCGGCAGCAGTTGCTCCGCTCCCACATGAGTCTGTATATCCTGCTCCTCTTTCATTCACAACAAGATCTATAGTCGCCTTTCCGTCAATGATAAAATCTTGAGCGTTTGAAATGAAGCCGACATTCATTTCTTTATTAAATATTTCATCAATAACTGATGAAATTTCATCTTTATGTTTACTGCAATAATCAGAAAATACTACGCAATGCTTATTGCCTATTGATAAAGGTATAAAAGAAAAGGACATTCTTGTAGATATATTTTCTATAGTGACAACTATCCCTGACTGCTTAATACTATATTTATGATTTGTGTATTCATTTTTAATATCGATATATGATGCCTGTCCCATATCAACAGAAATTTCCTTATTATTTATTTTAGCTCTATAGGCTACATCACAAACAATTAAATTAGTCTTTGTAATGCTATATTTCTTATTAAGAAAGAGCATTGTAGCTCTGAGTCCATTACCACATTGACATGCTTTGGTGCCATCTTGATTGTATACATCACAGTATATATTTGATCGGTCAGATGCATCCACAATAAAAAATTGATCGCAACCGATTACATCACGACGTGAGTAGTGCTTGATATCATCAATTGTAAAGTTATCAAAATGCTTATTTGATTCAATAAGTATAAAGTCATTTCCTTGACTGTTTAGTTTAGTATACCGTGTCATCTGTCTTCTCTATGTTAACAAAAAAATGCCTATCCGATATAGGTTTGATATTGAATGATATATTATTGTAACCTTCAAGCTGTTGTGAAACCTCATTTATTGTGTATGCGGCTTTTAGTGAATTTTTAAAATCATCTAATAATATGGGATCTTTTCCTCCATGTTTTAATAAGACATTATCCATTTCTTTGTTGGACTTAGGCCTTATAAGATCCATTAAACATATGATGCCATTCTTTCTAGTTAATCTAAATATCGTATTCCAAAATAGAGATAAGTCTGATACATGATGTAGCACGCTGTTGCAAATTATTACATCAAATGATTTACCTGGAAACAAATTATGGTCGATTAGCTTCTTATGTAAAAATATATTTCCAACATTATTTTTCTTAATTTTCTTGTTAAATTCATTCAACATTGCTTGAGATCCATCTATTGCAGTTATTTCACAATTAGTCTCTTTAGATATTCTTATTGGTATTTCTCCATCGCCACAACCTATGTCTAGTAACTTAGTATAGATATCGATTTCTACATGTTGATATGTATTCTTAATGAAAATGTTGTTAGATTCAGAGAAATTTGCGTTCGCATATGAAACTGCCTGTTCATTGCTACACATAAGTTCTTTTTCAGGAACACGGATCACTAAAGTTCATTGGCTAAAATTTGATCTAGTGTATCTGCTGATCTAATTTTATTTATATTGCCATTGCTAATTATATATTCAGCAGGTTTAGCTCTCGTATTATAGTTAGAGGCCAGAACAAAACCGTAAGCTCCAACGTCCTCGATTACAACCAGGTCAGAAACATTAACGTTCAACCGTCTGTTTTTACCAAGGAAATCAGCACTTTCGCAAACAGGTCCAACTACATCATAGTTCTTTTTCACAACATCTGTTTTGTGTACCGCTGTTATATTGTGGTGGGCATTATATAACGGGGGCCTTATCAGTTCTGACATGCTTGCATCGAGAATTAAAAAGTTTTTTTCGTCTGAGTTTTTGATGTACTGCACTCGGCTTACCAAGATTCCACAATCACCTACAATAGACCTGCCGGGCTCAAACAGAATCATTATGTTCAGTTCATTTAATTCACTAACTATTGTGTTTATAAAAACATCTTTTTTAATAATATTTTCATCTTGGTACTTAATGCCTAGTCCTCCGCCAACATCAATATGCGATATGCTGATGCCTTTTTTTTCTAACTCAGCAATCAAAGACTTTATAGATTTCAAAGAATCAAGATAAGGCTCAATGGTTGTTATCTGTGATCCAATATGAAAATCGATCCCAGTTATATTAAGTGATTTTAATTTAGATGCTTTGAGATAAATTTCTAGAGCATCCTTGTAAGGAATTCCAAATTTATTTTCTTTCATACCTGTGGATATGTATGGATGAGTTTCTACTGCAACATCAGGATTAACTCTAATAGATACATTAGCCACACATTCCATGAGTGATGCTTCCTCATTTATAGCATGAAGCTCTCCTTCAGACTCAACATTGAAACAGAGGATTCCACATTCAAGAGCGAACTTTATCTCATCCTTTCTTTTTCCAACACCTGAATAAACTATTTTTTTTGGGTCTGCTCCTACCTTCATTACTCTATACAATTCTCCTTTGGATACAACATCAAAACCCATTCCCATTGAAGCAATTAATTTAAGGATAGATAGATTAGAATTTGCTTTTACTGAATAACAGAAAAGCGTTTGTTTAGTAGCATGCTTCATATAACTATTGATATTTTCTTTAATAAGATTTTCAGAATATAAATAATATGGCGTGTCAAGGTTGCTAGAAATTTCATCGATGTTCATGCCATCAAAAAATAATAGGTCAGAATTATATTCTAATAATTTCAATTTAGTAATTCTTTAGTATTTGATTTGATGGAGGGACTAGAGGACCCTTATTGCCACAACTTGTAACAAGTAAGGGTGAAATTACAATGATTAGTATCCATATATATTTCTTTAATGTACGCATGTTCATTCTGCTATTATAATCTAAATTAGATTTACATATCAGGAAGATTTAAAAAAGATGAATAAAGACATTATAACAATTGGTGACAAACAGAGTGCAGATATAAATTTAATATGGTTCCATGGTTATGGCGCTAATAACTGGAGTTTTGAGCCATTTATAAAATTATTGAACCTTAATCTTGACGGAAGACTTCATGTAATTATGCCTAATGCCTCAATGGATGGAGGGAAAAGGTCTTGGTATCCTTTACCAACGAACATAGATGGTAAAGTAGAGGAAGATAATAAGGGGTTACTTCATTCTAAAAAGTTAATATCACAATTTCTTAGTGAGCATATTGATGAGAATAAAAGAAACTACCTAGGCGGCTTCTCGCAAGGTGCTGCTTTATCATTATCATTGGGCTTGGCAAATGATATAAAGTGCGAGGGTATAATAGCGATATCCGGTTATATCCCTTCAGCACAAGAACTGTCCATAACAAATAAAGATCTTGAAATCTATATTGCCCACGGTAATAAAGATATGACTATAACAATCGATACCTACAATAAGTCTGTTGGGTTTCTTAAGTTAAATGGCTATGAGCCGATACAGTTTATTGATGACTGCGGACATACAATCAGCAAGAGAATGATTGAAAACCTGTCTGGCTGGTTACATGGAAAATTATGATAAAGGGCAGAATAACTGCCCTTTATATTAATATAGACTACTCGCGGTGCCTTTGTGCAGCAGCCATAGCAGTTTCACTTCCATATTTTTCGTTGATTTTTTCAACTGTTTCAATGTGATCTGCACGTCTATGCGTCAAACAATTTCCCTTTTTATCAACGCCCCAAAGTGCGTAAGCAATAAAAGGTTTAAGATGATCGGGTGTTTGATCAAAGTGCGGAATGCCAAAACGAATTAAAAGATTATTTCTATCAGCTCCGCTTTCTTTTTGTTCCTTCATTATGCGCTGGACTTCAACCTGAAGGTCCTTAACGTCTTCACCGTTCCAAGAACCTACAACAGTTCCGTCTGGTAATATAATGTCATCTCCATTTGGTACTGGATGATCTGCCATTTTTACTCCTCCTGTAAATTTACCCTATATGAATAAGTATATTACAAAATTCGTTTCATACTAACAAGGGTTATTGACAAGGAAACTGATTTATAAGACCGTTTCTTAGTGCAAGGCCAACTAAAGGCTCATTTTCATATTTCTCAAAGAAGCCTGGCTTAGAGTTAATACTCTTCATAATAATCTCTCTTAGTTTTATAGCTGGTAAATTTATGTTATTCGGTTTGCAATAGAGTTCAACTTTATGTTTTCTGAAATAAAATTCTGATGCCCATTCAAAACCACTTTCTATGCCGTATAGATAAGAATCATATAAGCCGCTATGGTCATTTATAAATTCTTTAATAGAGGGAATTTTTGTTTGAGGGACTGTTGCTTGTGCATACGAAACAGTTATGAATATGACTATGATAATGCTTCTAAGTTTTAGCATATCCATATAGCTTCATAGATGTAAGAATTTTCTTGGCCTGTTTTTTTACATTGACTGGCGATGTTGAACCGATGGCTTTTTTTGAGCGAATTGATTTTTCAATATCAATAGCATTGTAAACATCTTTACCAATTTTGCTAGAGAATTTTTTAAAATCATCTAAAGATATTTCGTTCAAGTTAATTTTTTTTGATTCAGCATATTGGACTATACTACCAACAATCTCATGAGATGTTCTGAAGGGCACCCCTTTCATTGACAAATAGTCAGCCAAATCTGTTGCATTTGAAAAGTCCTGTTTTGACAAAGCTAATGCTCTATCTTTATTAACTTTCATGGTTGATATTAGCTTTGGCATTAAATTTAAACATGCTGTTACGGTATCAAGGGAGTTTAACAATATACTTTTATCTTCTTGTAAATCTCTATTGTAAGTTAACGGCAAACCTTTCAATAAAAGAAATAGAGATGAGAGTGATCCAATAACAGAGGCAGATTTTCCTCTTATCAGTTCAGGAACATCTGGATTTTTCTTCTGTGGCATTATAGATGATCCAGTACAAAATGCCTCGTCAATATCTACAAGCTTTATGTGCGTATTCATCCAGTAAACAAGCTCTTCCGATATTCTAGACAAATGCATCATGGTCATTGAACACGTATAAGCAAAATCGCACACAAAATCTCTGTCACTAACAGCGTCCATAGAATTAGTAGAGACGGACTTAAACCCAAGTTTCTTTGCTACTATCTTCCTGTTTATATTGTATGGCGTACCTGAAAGCGCAGCACTTCCTAAAGGTAATATATTTAATCTATCTTTTGTCTGCTCCATTCTCTGCTCATCTCTAGCAAGCATGTCATGCCATGCAAGCAAGTGGTGCCCAAAAGTTACAGGCTGAGCTAGCTGTAAATGCGTGTACCCTGGAAATATAACTTCTGCGTTATTATATGAAGCAAGTGCTAATGAATGTCTAATGTCTCTTAATTTATGTATCATTAGATCTGAAAATTCTCTAAGGTACAGTCTAAAATCTGTAGCGACCAAATCATTTCTGGACCTACCCATGTGTATTTTCTTACCAAGTTCGCCAACTTCCTTAGTAAGAGCCTGTTCAATGTTCATATGTACATCTTCGTATTTAATAGACAAAGAAAGTTTTCCTGAATCATATTTTTTTTGAACAGCATTCAGCCCTTTGACAAGAGACCTTGATTCTTTTTTAGAAATTATCTTACAATCAGAAAGCATTTCTGCATGAGCAATGCAAACTTTTATATCACAATCAAACAGAAGATGGTCGATACTAATGCTCTCAGAAAACTCAAGTACGTCTTCATCAAGCCCTTTTTTAAATCTTCCTGACCATGTTGAGTTTTTCATAATAAATTCATTGAAGTTTTAATATATGCCATATTGCAAGTATACTATAACTGAAAATTTGGTAATGCAATAATCATGAATAAAATTAAACTGGCGACTCGAAAAAGTCCTTTAGCGCTAAAACAGGCGAATATGGTCAGAGATTATCTAATAGATAATAAGACTTTCAGCGAAATTATTCTTGTGCCTATGACAACTGCGGGTGACAAAGTTGACAGCCAAACATTCAAAAGAGATGGAGGAAAAGGTCTTTTTTTAAAAGAGCTTGAGAGTTGTTTGATTAGTGGAGAAGCAGACATAGCAATACATTCTATGAAAGATGTTCCTGCAAAAGTTGATCCTAGATTTGCTGTTAGCACAATAATGAAAAGAGAAGATCCTAGAGATGTATTCATTTCGAAAAAACATAAGAGTTTAGCAGATGTTCAAAAAGGCACAATAGGCTCGTCTAGCCCAAGAAGACAGGCAATGGTAAAGAATAAATACGGCAATCTAAAGACAAAAGAAATAAGGGGAAACATTCAAACAAGACTTAAGAAGCTTAAAGGAGATAATTTAGACGGTATAATACTTGCAAAAGCAGGGCTCAAAAGAATGGATATGTCTGATGTAATTACAGAAAGTTTAGACTTAAACGATTTTTTACCCTCGCCAGGACAAGGAATTTTATGTTTAGAGTGTTTGTCTACAAATGAGACAATAATAAAAAAAATAAAAAAAGTTATAGATAAAAACACTGAAATTTGTAGCATCACTGAAAGATTGTTTGCAGAAAATATTGATGGCGACTGCTTATCCCCTATTGGAGCGCATGCTGTGATTAAAAATAATTTATTAACACTGACCGGTTATGTGGGATCTTTAAATGGTAAAGATTTTATAAAAAATAAAGTTTCAGGAAAAAAAGAAGATCATATTCAGCTTGCAAACAAACTATCTGATGTATTTATAAAACTAGGAGCAAAAAGGATGTTGAAATGCTAGATGTGATACTTGTATCTAATTTTTCGATGAAGGATGAACTATCTGAGTTATTAAATAGTAATGGTTTTGATTTTTATGATTGTCTTATACAGGATATACAACATATCGAGAGGTATCCTATCGATGATGAGTATAAAACTATTATTATCCAAAGTGCCAATGCTATTAAGAAAATAGACTCAAGCAATAACCATATATATAACGCGGAGCGAGTATATGGTATTGGGCCAAACTGCAAAAACTGGGTGGAGAAAAAGTTTGGGATAAAGTGTCTTATTCCAAATGAAGAGTATTCAAGCGTAGGTTTAATAAAAAAAATAGAGTCAGATATGTACAGTCTCGGTAAAACGCTGCTTCTAAAGGGTGTTGGCGGAAGAGAAACAATAATCAACTATCTTAAAGAGAAAGATATAAAATTTAATGTCTGTGATGTGTACGAACGTATTCTAAATCTTGATAACTTAGCTAAAGTAGCTGAGATGACATCTAAAGAATGCATAATAATTGCGTTTAGTAAAAGCAGTATAGAGCCCCTAATAAGTGAAAAAAAAGCTGATTTAAAAAAAATACATTTTTTTATTCTTGATAAGTCTGATGAACAAATTTTAAACAAGAATGATGTAGCGTCGATTACTATGATTGATGATATCTATGATATCAAAACGTTAGCTAATAAGATATGCGAGATAAATGGATAGAGTATATTTAATAGGCAATGGGTATGTGTGCAATTTTATTACTGCTAAATTCAGTAGTGAATATGATTTTGTAGGAATCTGCAGGTCAAAAAAAAATAATTGTGCACATAATTATTCTGTAGATGTATCTAATGACAATGGGGTATTAAAAGAAATTATAGATAAGGATGGTTATGTTGTTTATCTAGCTCCTCCACAAAATAAAGGGCTTAAAGATAAGATATTGGTTAAATTTTTGTCATCGATTGATAAAAAAAAGATCGTAAAGATTATTTATATAAGTACTAGTGGTGTTTATGGTGACAGAAAAGATGCGCTAGTAAATGAAAACGAAAAAATAATGCCCCTTACTGAGAGAGCACAAAGAAGAGCTGATGCCGAATATCAAATTAAAAATAGTGGAATCAAGTATACAATACTTAGAGTTCCTGGTATATACGGCATAGGGCGTCTACCTTTGAAGAGAGTAAATGACAGATTACCACTAATTAAAAAAGAGATTTGTAAACACACAAACCTAATTAATGCTAAAGATTTATCAAATATAATCATACAAACACTAACAAATAATAATACAGACAACATAATAATGAATGTTAGTGATGGTGCACCAATTAAAACAACAGAATATTATCTACATATATATGATCAATTAAATATGAAATATCCAGAATTCATTGACTACGCAGAAGCTAATAAAACCTATGACTCGAAGAGAAAGAGTTTCATAAACGAATCAAGGATATTAGACGTATCTTTAATGAATAAGATTTTTCCAGATATTATTGAATACAAGGACATAAAAGAAGGTATCAAAGACAGTTTAGGATAAAGTTATTTTCTTTTAGTTTTGAGCCACGATATCAAAGGTTTCCACTCTTCTCTATCTTGTGCGGTCATAGATTGGCCCATCTCAAATATCCCAATACCTTTCTTTGCTGCATTTATATAATTGGTATTGTCGCGAAAAGCGGTAACATACCTTATGCCCTTCTCCTTCACCAGGTAATCATCCAACTCTTCAAATATATTTGTATTAGCTCTACATCTATTTGCCACAAGACAAATATCTGTCCTGTTTCTGACAACACTACCGAGATTTCTTATGGATTTAAGAAAGTCACTCGCAGCAGACATGTCTATGGGAGATGGAAGCACAGGTATAATTATTTTCCTGGCTTTTTTTATGTATGTTTCTAATCTAGCGCCATATATTGCTGCAGGCACATCAATAATTGTAATATCATTTACTTTAGACGGTGTTTTGTTGGGAAGAGATGATAGTCCTTTGATTTTAGCCTTTGTTATTGGCCTTGATGAAAGCCAATTTAATGAAGATGCTTGAGGATCTAAATCAACAAGAGTTACATTAAATGAATTTACTGCATAATAAGCGGCAAGATTAGTAGATATTGTTGTTTTGCCTGAACCACCTTTAGCGTTTATTACCATTATGCTAGACATATATACCTCTATTATAAATATAGCAGACTATGCCTATTAGTCTAGATATGATTTCCTATCTCTATCATAACTGGTGCATGGTCAGATGTTTTTGGCTGTTCTTTGCACCATGATTTGTGCCTTGTATCCTTATGGACTTCATATTTTTTGATGGATTTATGTGTTATTTCGCTTGCTAATAAAAGATCAATTCTATACCCAATGTCCCTATGAAAAGCTCCGCCACGATAATCCCACCATGTGTAAGGAGACTCATTTGTTTTATCATTGTAACAATCTTTTAAGCCGAGGTTTATAATAGATTGAAGTGCATCTCTTTCTTTGTCAGAACATAAAATATCATCTGACGAGAAGTTATAAGCATCTTCTTTCCTCGGAACAATATTAAAATCTCCCAGGACAATGAGTTTAGGATGCAGTTTAAGTTGTTCGCTAATATACTTAGATGCTTTATCAAGCCAATTGAGCTTATGCAAATATTTATCAGAATTAATAGCCTGACCATTGACAACATAGAAATTAATGACTCGAATATCGTGGTAGGTTGCCGCTATAGACCTCTTCTCATCATCTGTTACATGCACAGGATTAAGCTCTATATTTTGGCCTTTTATTTTTGAAATTATTGAAACACCATTGTACGTTTTCTGACATGATTGAACGCTTTCATACCCAGCGTTCTGCAGTGCTTCTGACGGATACTTCTCATCTATGCATTTAAGTTCTTGCAGACATAAGACATCTGGTTTGTAATCATTTAAATATTTTAAGATGTTCGGCAGTCTTACGTTTATTGAGTTAATGTTCCAAGTGACAATTTTCATTAAACGTCTACGTGATCTAACATATTGGATGAAGCTACAATAAACTCTCTTCTTTTTTCAACATCTTCACCCATCAAAGTATCAAAAACAGTGTAATCATCATCAGGTATTTGAGCAACCTGCAGCAGTGATCTTGTTTTAGGATTCATGGTTGTCTCAGCAAGTTGAGAAGGGTTCATTTCTCCAAGGCCTTTATATCTTTGGAGAGATATAGACTTTCTAGAAGTCTCTAGAGCATATTCACAAAGTTCATGCATACTAGAAAAGCTCTCGTTGAGAGAGTCTCCAACAAGAGACAGTTGTTTTCTGTGGAATTTATATAGATTTATGGACATTAAATTGATATAGGTCTGTGAAGAGAAAAACTTTTTATTGATAGGTAGTACAGCAGGATCAACAATCCCATTAACTTTTTTAATAATATTTATTTGAAAAGATTCATGTTCGAGAATTTCATATGAAAATTTATACGTAATATTAATAGGAGATAATAATCTAACAGTATCGGCTAAGTATTGAATATATTTATCAAGATCTGTTGTATTGTTTTTATTTTTTACAGAAAGTGTCGGGATGAATGACATGGCCTTTAATACAATTTTATCTTTTGATTTACTGATATTCTTGAGGATAGAAGGGATCCGCGAGTAGTTGATTAAAACGTTACTTGACTCTTGCGGGTTTATTTTATTGTTTTCTGAAATAATATATTTATTATCAAAAAAAGATGTTGATAAAAACGTGTTGAGCTCTTCATCATTTGAAATATATTTTTCTGTCTTACCTTTTTTTATTTTATAAAGAGGAGGTTGAGCAATGAAGATTCTTCCTTCATCAAATAGCGGTTTCAATTTTCGCGCCAATAGTGTTAATAGTAAAGTCCTGATATGAGCACCATCAACATCTGCATCGGTCATAATAATAATTTTTCCATATCTTAGTTTAGTAATGTCAAAATCATCAGAATCATGGTTGAACCCACATCCTAAAGCAGATATTAAAGAGCCTACTTCAGTTGAAGATAATATTTTATAGTCTTGTGAGCGTTCACTATTCATTATTTTTCCTTTTAAAGGAAGTATTGCTTGGGTTTTTCTATCTCTTGCTTGTTTTGCAGAGCCGCCTGCTGAGTCCCCTTCAACAATAAATAGTTCACATAGTTCTCTGTCTTTTTCTTGGCAGTCTGCAAGCTTACCAGGGAGGTTAGCAATACCAAGAGGGTCTTTTCTTCTAATTAGGTCTTTCGCTTTTCTTGCCTCTTCCCTTGCTATTGCAGCCTGCTGGATTTTGTTTATTATTAACTTGGCATCTTTTGGATTTTCTTCTAGAAATTCAGAGAGCTTAGAAGATAACGTAGTTTCTGTTAAAGTTTTTATTTCAGAAGATACAAGCTTATCTTTTGTTTGAGAAGAGAATTTAGGGTCAGACATTTTTATGGAGATAATAGCAACAAGTCCTTCTCTACAGTCATCGCCGGTTATTTCAAATTTCTGTTTACTATTCATTTTATTAGAGTAACTATTAAGAGACCTGGTTAGTGCGGACTTGAAACCACTCAAATGTGTTCCCCCGTCTTTCTGATAGATATTATTAGTAAAACATAGAATTTGTTCTGTATAAGATGATGTCCATTTCATAGAAATTTCAACAGAATCATTCCCTTTTTTATATGGTTCTACATAGATCAGCTCATCATGAATTTCTTTCTTATTCTGAAGCACTTCATTTATATATTCTTTAAGACCGCCTTCATAATAGTACGTTACTTTAGTTCCTAAAATTTCATTAGAAAAAGAAATATTAATGCCTGAATTCAAAAAAGCTAATTCTTTAAGTCTTTTTTTTATAACATCATCTTTATAGTTTAAATCTTTAAAATATTTTGTGCTTGGTAAGAATTGTATAGATGTACCATTTATCTCTGAACTACCACATTTTTTAAGTGGTTTTACTGGTACGCTATTATAATACTCTTGTTCATAAACTGACCCATCTTTATGCACCACTAGCGAAAGTCTCTCAGATAATGCATTTACTACAGACACCCCTACACCATGAAGACCGCCTGATACTTTATAAGAATTGTCATCAAATTTACCGCCAGCATGTAATGTTGTCATTATTACCTCTGCTGCTGATTTATTTTCTTCTTTATGAATATCAACAGGTATACCACGACCATCATCCTTAACTGTTATGGATGAGTCTTCATTAAGTATAATATCTATATTTTTACAGTGACCCGCGAGAGCTTCGTCTATAGCATTATCTACTACCTCGTAGATCATCTGATGGAGGCCGCTACCATCATCTGTGTCTCCTATATACATTCCTGGTCTTTTTTGTACAGCCTCTAATCCTTTTAATACTTTTATACTGTCTGATGTATATGTACTTTTTGACACTACCTGTCTCCTATGTTTAAAACAGTGATTTCTCTATTTCCTTCAACAACTTTACACAACATTTCTTCGTAAATACTCGGGCATGTAACAATTATGTTCCCTTTCGAATTAACAAGTAATTTTATCACAGTATTAAGGTTTTTATCATCTATTCCAAAGAATAGGTCGTCTATAAGTAATGTAGGTTTATAGCCATGTTTCACGTGGAACAGATTTATTTTTGCTAAGTAAACTACTAGGCAAGACAAGACAAGTGTAGACATTGATCCAGATTCCTTAACTGGTCTATTATTAGATAATATTGTGAAGTCACATCTGTGTGGTCCGCTTGACGTATAACCAATAGCAATATCTTTATCTAGATTTTCCTGAAGTTCTTGTGTGTAATTACTAGTTTTCCATCCATTTTTATAGTCTATATCTAAAGTTGATATTTCTTGATATAACTCATCGTCTGAAACTTTAAGACTTTCTATTATCTGATAAAGATGTGATTTTAAACCTTGAAAGTAGTTATATCTATAGCTATGTACGATGTTTGTAATCTCTACGAGCTGATTATCCCAGAATGATAATTCTTTTAAATTCTTACTTTTTAGAAGATAGTTTCTTTGTTTAATAATTTTGTTTAGATTATTAGTAGATGTTTGTGATCCGGGTTCCACGTGAAACATACCGGAATCAAGAAAATCTCTACGATAACTAGAGTCATTAAGAAGAATGTTATTAAAACCAAAGACTAAACAGTAGCAAGGAAATTGACTATTTAGATTATTTTTAGATATTTTTTTATTATTAAGAGTACATTTAGATGATTTTAATGTTTTTTCAATGAATATGTTACTTTTTAAGTGATTATGTAAGTAGTTTAGTGAAATTTTAAAAAATGTAGAGTTATTATTAATTAAGTTTTGGTTTGAAATTGACTTGAAAGACCTAAGATTTGAACAGAAATATATTGCTTCAAGGATTGTAGTTTTACCAACGTTATTGTTGCCAGCAAGAATAGTAATAGAAGTCTTAAAATCTATAGTTTTTAAAGAAAGACTCCTAAAGTCTTGGATGGTTAATGAGGAAACTAACACATCAGACACGCATAGGCATTATTACAAATATTGATTCATTAGTATTTTCATCAAGTAGTACGCAACCTGAATTCTGATCATTAATACAGATGTCTAATGTATCGCCATCAATTACATCTATTACATCTTGAAGGTAGGATATGTTGAAGCCTATTGAAATTTCATCGCCATCATATATCGCATCTACAACATCTTCTCCAACCTCGCTTTCTGTATTGCTTGAGATAAGGTGTAATGAACTAGGTGATGGTGTTAGCTTAACACCTTTATATTGTTGATTGACAACTTTAGAAATAATATTAAGTGAATTTTTAAGTATTTGTTTGTTGATCTTAATTTTAGATTGAGTTTTTTCTGGTATGACTTTATTAAAATTAGGATAAGTCCCTTCTATGAGTTTTGATATTAATATAAATTCACCAATTGTAAACATAACCATGTTGTTAGCAATATTAATTTCTACTATTTGTTCTTTATTGTTGTTAAATGTGCTTATAATCCTATTAATTTCAGTTATTGCCTTCCTTGGTATAATAATAGATATATCTAAGTCGCATCTTATTGATGACGTGTACTTTGCAAGTCTATGACCATCTGTACATACAGCAACTATAATGCCTTCCTGTGAACAAATATGGAGGCCGTTTAAAAAGTGTCTAGCATCCTGGTAGGCCATAGCAAATGATGTCTTTGTTATTATTTTTAATAGCTCTTCATTCGTAATAGTTATAGGGTTTGATTGTTTTTCTATGCTCATATGAGGATAATCTGAAGCCTCTAATGTTTGGAGTGAGACTTTACTTTTACCAGCTGTTATATCAACCTTTTTACCATCAAAACATAGTGTAATTTCGTCATAAGCTGATAGTGCGCTACATATCTCTAATAGTTTTTTAGCTGGAACTGTAAACACTCCATTTTCATCAGATATACATGCCACTGTAGTAGTAACTTGTATTTCTAAGTCAGAAGCTGTAAATGTAGCTATATTATCATCTATACTAACTTTAACGTTCCCAAGTATCACTAGCGTTTGTCTTTGCTCAGCAGTAGGTGCAATATTTTTTAATTTTTCTAGTAGGTCCTTTGTGTTAAATATTAATTTCATATATATATTATATGTTATTTTTATATATTCTTTTTTATTATTTTTTATATACAAATCCCGATACTTTTAGGCTAATGAAGAATGAATTTTGATCTAGAAAACAGTTAACAAGGTGTGGATAAATTTTAGATTTTTATTTATTAACAGGTTTTACCCGTTATTCAATATATGTACTATGTTTATATAATCTTGCGCTACTTGAGCATCTTCTTTTTTTAGTTTATTTATTTTTTTATTAGCGTGTATCACTGTGGTGTGGTCTCTTCCTCCAAACCCGTCTCCTATTGAAGGCAGACTGTTATTTGTTAGGTCTTTACACAATGCCATGGCCATATGCCTTGGGAGCGTTATTTTTTTATCCCTCTTGCTCGATAAAATGTCACCCACCCTCGTTTTATAGTAATTCGCTGTAATTTTTTGAATCTGATCTATTGTAATCATTCTTTGATTAAGAGATAGAAGATCAGCTAATGTTTCTTTTGTAAATTCTAATGTAATGTCACATTTCTTAAATCGAGACGTAGCTATAACACGTCTTAGGTTACCCTCTAGCTCTCTAACATTTGAGTTTATATTCTTTGCCAAGAAAAATGCTACTTCATTTGTTATTGATGATCCCAACGCTTCTGCTTTAGCCTGAAGAATTGCAACTCTCGTTTCTAAATCTGGGGGATCTATAGAAACATTCATACCCCAAACTAACCGAGATTTAATCCTATCTTCTAATCCATTAATTTCCTTCGGATATTTGTCACATGTTAAAACAACCTGTTTTTTATATTCAAATAACGCGTTGAAAGTATGGAAAAACTCTTCTTGAGATCTTTCTTTACCAGCAAAAAACTGTATGTCGTCTATTAGGAGCACATCCAGATTCCTATAGAATCTTTTAAACTCTTCCATTTGACTATTTCTCAAAGCAGTTACCATATTCTGTACAAATTTTTCCGAATGTAAATACACTACTTTTTTGTTCGCTTTACTTAGTAGGTTCCCTATTGAATGAAGTAAGTGGGTTTTGCCGAGCCCAACACCACCATAAATATAAAGAGGATTAAACATGCCCGGTTCGTTTACTACAGACAGACAGGCAGCTTTGGCTAGCTGATTTGACTTGCCCTCTACAAATGTATCGAAAGTCATTTCTTTACTAAGGTTAGACTTAAATCCCCTTGGTGTTTCTATCGTTTGTTCGGTCTTAGCTTTGCTTTCTACACTTAAATCTACATTTAGATTAGAATGCAGCTGACTCACTACAAATATAATTTTATCTAAAAAATTTTTCTCAACCTCCTCTTTCATAAACTTATTTGGAGCTAAAAGGCTTATGCCGGATTCACTGTATTTTACCCCTAAAGGTTTAATCCATGTTCTCATTTCTTTTTCAGATAAAACCTTAGATAATTCTTGGGTACATTTAATCCATATATTGCTTTCTTTAATCATTTGGACGTTTAATATCTCATGAAAAAAGTTAAATTAATATATTGACATAATGATTATATCGAATCACTATACTCACCATGAAACGTACTTTTCAACCAAGCAATATTAAACGTAAGAGAACACACGGTTTTAGAGCAAGAATGAAAACCGCTGCAGGTCGTGCTGTATTAAGCTCAAGAAGAGCTAAGGGTCGCGCTGTACTCTGTCCATAATTTGTTTACTTCTAAAAAAGATCTAATAGTGATATCAAAAGACTCACTTACTTTTTTTCGTGCGCAGATGCAATTATCGTCATCTAATATTCTTATGTATTACTGTTTCTACACAAAACCCATGATTGGGATAAAAATTTCAAAAAAAGCACTACCACTCGCTGTTTCTAGGAATTCATTAAGGAGATGTTTAAGAGAGAAATTTAGAAGTATTGAATTTAAATCAAAGCCCTATGCAATCCTTTTGTCTATAAGTAACAAAATACAAGCTGAAAAAAAAGATATAAATGATATTCTATTGCGAGAATGGACATCATTATTAAACCAATTACACTAGTATTAATAGGATTAGCAAAGCTCTATCAAATTGCCCTATCCCCAATTCTCCCAACGTCCTGTAGATATTCACCTACATGCTCACAATACTTTATTGAGTCAGTAAGGTCTTTTGGAATATTTAAAGGCATAAGGCTAAGCATTAAAAGAGTAGTTAGCTGTCGGCCTGGAGGAGGTTGTGGATATGATCCAATCCCTGAAAAAAAGGGAGAAACAAGTGAATAGACTTTTTTTATATAGCGGGCTGCTTTTCATACTAATTCTTATTTTTGATGCATATGACAGGGATTACAATCAAGTAGAATCTATCAATATTGAACAAGATGAAAATACTTCATCCCCAATCTCAAAACAGCCACCACAGGCAGAATTAACAATAAAGCAGAAGCCAGTAGATATAACGAGTGTCCCCAGAAAAATTGCAACCATAGAAAACGCCAAATTATTGGTAAAATATGACAGCAACAACGGCGAACTTCTATATGCAGAGCTTAAAGATTATTCTGTAGACCTAGGGTCTAAAAATAATATTATTATATTAGATTTTGATAATAAAAAATACTCTGCCTCATCTGACGTACAAGTAATGAATTTAAGTAAAACGCCTAGGTATGAAATAGCTGCAACCACCAAGAATAAAGTTACTCTCGTAGCCAGGAACATTAATGATATTACTCTAACCAAGACAATCAGGCTTTTAGACAACACTCATCAATTAAGCATTACTAATACCATTAGAAACGATAGCACTAACGATATTAATGTGCGAAATTATGAAACTATATCCAGAGACAACAACAGCCAAGGAAGCATCATGTTGCCGACTTTTACAGGTGGCGCATATTATGATGAATCAAATAAATTCTCTAAACTGTCTTTTGAAGATATTGCTGAGAACACAGAAGCCGTAAAAGCTAAAAATAGTTGGATTAGTATGATCGAACATTATTTTTTCTCAGCATGGTTGCCCACAACAAACTTAGATAAGACGATATACACTGATTACCAAAATAGTATATATACTATAGGAAGTTCAACGGATTATATTACTTTAAACCCTGGTAATAGCGTTAGCTATGATTCTCTAATGTTCGTTGGACCAAAGCTCCAATCTGAAATTTCTAACCTTGCTGAAGGGTTAGACCTAACTGTTGATTATGGGGTGCTGACATTTTTATCTGCACCATTATTTTGGATACTCGAGTCAATTAACACGATATTTGGAAACTGGGGCTTTTCTATCATAGCTCTTACTCTTTTAATTAAGGCAGTCTTTTTTAAATTATCCGAGACCAGCTATCGATCTATGGCAGAAATGAAAAAGCTAACACCAAGAATGCAAGCTCTCAAAGAGAGGTACTCAGAGGATAAGAAAAAATTTAGTGAAGCGTTGATGCGCATGTATAAGGAAGAAAAAGTTAATCCGCTTGGAGGCTGTTTACCAATATTGATTCAAATACCTGTTTTTATTGCTCTATACTGGGTACTTGTTGAGAGTATTGAAATTAGGCACGCGCCATTCATTGGGTGGATACAAGACCTCTCTTCTGCAGACCCGCTATTTATTCTTCCAATTGCTATGGGGGCATCGATGTACGTCCAGCAAAAGCTTAATCCGGCGCCGACTGACCCCATGCAGCAAAAAATATTCTTATTCTTGCCGTTTATATTTACAGCTTTATTTGCCACATTCCCATCCGGACTAGTTTTATATTGGTTAACGAATAATATCCTATCTATTGCGCAGCAATACGTAATTAATAAAAGAATCGTCGGTTAGTAAATGAATAATGAAGCAATATGTGCTATTGCAACACCCCCCGGCACATCAGCATTAGGTGTAATAAGAGTTAGCGGTTCTAACATTATAGAAATTATCAGCCCCATTTTTTCCACAGAGCTAAAAGATAGAACGGCGATAGTTGCAAATATATATGATGGCAGTGAGTTTATAGATAATGTCATATCAATATATTATGAATCACCAAGATCATATACGGGCGAGGATGTTATAGAAATTATTTGTCATGGAAATCAAATAATCTTAAATTCGATCATACAGCTTTTAAATAAGCACGGTGTTCGAACCGCAGAACCAGGTGAATTTACAAAAAGAGCTTTCTTCAATAATAAGCTAAGTTTAGTTCAGGCTGAGGCTGTCGCAGATTTAATCAGCGCGAGTAACAAAAAAGCGCTAACAGCGGCAAATAATTCACTAAGCGGTAAATTTCTAAATGAAATTAACTCAATATGTGGAGATATTCTAACTATTCGATCTGAGGTAGAGTCAATTATAAATTTTCCAGAAGATGATGATGTGCCTATTTTAAACCAAACAAAAATTTTGAAAAATATTGTTAGCATTTTATCTAAACTAGAATCTTTGATTGATAATTCTGAACAAGGTATGGCATTTAATACTCGGCCGTCATATGCAGTTGTAGGAAAACCTAATTCAGGAAAATCATCTTTTATAAATTATCTTCTTCGAACGGACGCATCTATCGTGACTAGCAAAAAAGGCACCACTCGTGATTCTATAACTTATGAACTTACTGTTGATGATATTGTAATTAACATAATAGACACAGCAGGCATTCATGTAACTGACGATGAAATAGAAAAAGAGGGAATTTCAAGGTCATTAAAAGCTGCAAATTCTTCAGATAATATTATTTATCTTGTTGATGACATGGTTGGGTTGTCGCCAGAAGATAAAGCTTTCATAGATGACCATAACTTCTCAAACTACATCATAGTTTTTAATAAAATAGACTTAACTAAAAACTTACCAAAAATAGTTGCTGGTTATCCTAAAAGTGTTTATGTGTCTGCTAAAACCGGGGCCGGGATGAATCTGATAAGGGAAGTTATCAAGGATTCATACCAGTCTGATAATACATCAGAAAATATTTTCCTGGCTAGAAATAGGCACTTAGAGCATCTCCGTGATGGTCAAGCTCACTTAATAAACTCAAAGCGCCTAGTTAGCGTGGGAGCGTTTGATCTACTAGCTGAGGAACTGAGACTGTCTCATCTAGCAATATCGGCAATTATAGGGCAAAATCCAACAGAGGATTTATTGACTGAAATCTTTGCTAGTTTTTGTATAGGTAAATAATGCAATCTTTTGAAGTTATTGTAGTTGGGGGTGGACATGCGGGATGCGAAGCAGCTCATGCAGCGGCTCGTCTTGGAGCTAGAACGGTTCTGATTACAATGAAGCTTGACGGCATAGGCCAAATGAGTTGTAACCCTGCAGTTGGGGGTATTGGCAAGTCTCATTTAGCAAGAGAAGTCGATGCTCTTGACGGACTAATTTGTAAAGCCGCTGACAAAGCTTCCCTTCAGTCAAGAGTTCTGAATTCAAGCAAAGGTCCAGCAGTTAGAGCAACTAGAATTCAAACATGTAGAGATGCTTATAAAAAAGCTATTCAACAAGAAATTATGAACCATGATAATCTCATAGTTTTACAGTCAACGGTGAAAAGCATGAAGTTTGGCACAGATGAAGTTACGGGTGTTATGCTTGACACAGGTGAAATAATAGAAGCTCCAACTGTAATTTTAACCGCCGGAACTTTTCTCAATGGTGTAATTCACATGGGAGACAAAACATTTTCAGCAGGGAGATCTGGCGACCAAGCTTCCATAGAACTGGAAAATTTTTTTAGAGAAAAAGGTTTTAACATTCAAAGGCTCAAAACCGGAACCCCGCCTCGTATCAAAGCACAATCGATAGACTTTAAAAGCCTACAAACACAGGATAGCGATGATCCAATACCAATGCTTTCATATTTATATGATCACTACCGAGAACCCATTAAGAGCATTAATAAATTACCTTGTCATATAACGTACACAAATGCGCATACACACGATATAATAAAAAAAGCTAAAAAACTCTCGCCGTTATTTAATGGGAAAATTAACTCAGTAGGACCAAGATACTGTCCTTCCATCGAAGATAAGGTTTATAGGTTTGCAGACAAAGAAAGTCATCAAATTTTTCTAGAACCTGAAACATCTGATAATCTAGAAATATATCCAAATGGTTTATCTACTAGCTTACCTTTGGAGGTTCAAAATGAATTTTTGAAAACTATTACTGGCCTAGAAAACTGTGAGATTACTCAGCCAGGATATGCTATTGAGTACAGCTATTTTGACCCAAGGAACCTTAAGTCAAATCTCGAGACGAAAAATATTAAAGGTCTTTTTATGGCTGGCCAAATTAACGGTACGACCGGGTATGAAGAGGCAGCTGCTCAAGGAATAATCGCAGGTATCAATGCTGCACTTAAAGTTCAAAATAAATCATCATGGTCACCTAAGAGACATGAATCATACATTGGCGTTCTTATAGATGACCTTATAACTCAGGGCGTTACAGAGCCATACCGTATGTTTACCAGTAGGGCAGAATATCGATTGAGGCTAAGAGATGATAACGCAGATACTCGATTGACGGAACAAGGCTATAGCATTGGAGTTGTTAGCGAGTCTAGATACAATCATTATTGTAAAAAAATGCAACGTGTTACAGCAGAGAAAAAAAGATTAGAAAATATTAAAGTACAACTTGAAACCGATTCACATAAATTATTGGAGCAAAACTTTAATCTAACGCTCAAAGAGAATAAATCTCTTGCATCACTCCTCAAGATATCTAACATTACCTATCCAGACCTTATGAGGTTGCCAACATTTGGAGCAACAGCTAATTCTGATATAGGACACCTTGTTGCATCAGACATCAGATACGAGGGGTACCTTGCTAGACAAGATAAAGAAATTGAATCATTAATGGCAAGTTACAAAACAACCATACCAAAAAATATCATTTATCAAACAATCAAAGGATTATCAAACGAAGCAATAGAAAGGTTAGAAAATGCACGTCCAGAAAATATAGGACAAGCCGCTAATATACCAGGAATAACATCAGCAATGCTCACATTAATAAAGATTTATTTAAAAAAAAATAAACATATCTAAAATGTCTTCTAACATAGAAGAATTAATCGAGAATATTTTTGCTAAAGAAGATATCAATATACAGAGGACAATCTCAAAATACATAGGGTTACTTTTTAAATGGCATGAAACAAATAATATAGTATCATCATCAAGCATTGACTACGTCATTAAAAGAGAAATATATGATTCATATCAATTCAATAGCGTATTGTCAGGTAACTCTTTTTCAGATATTGGTACAGGCGGTGGAATCCCGGGATTAATCATCGCCATTTTAAAACCAAAAATGAGAGTAGATCTTATTGATAGAAAAACAACTTTTATAAACTTTCTCTCACTTGTAAAAGCGGAGCTTAATCTTGAGAATGTAACAGTTATAAAAAAAGATGTGTTAATGCCAGGAGTATTTTTTGATACAGACACCGTTGTTATGAAGAACTTTAGTAATAAAAAAATATCAAAAATGAAGTTTGAAGAGAAATTTTCATTTATGATGAATATTATAAAAAATAATGGGAAAGCATCAAAAGCATATATGTTGACAGGCAGTCCAGTGTTAGAGTTAAGCAAAGAATGTGTAAGTAAGTTTTCGATCAGTACGACAAAAATTTCTTCACCTTTTTTTAGTACAAGTCGTTATATTGCAGAGGTAAGATTTGAAGATACTGTCAATAGTTAATCAAAAAGGTGGTGTTGGCAAAACAACTACCAGCATCAACTTGTCAGCTTGTTTGCATAAAATGAAGAGGAGAGTGTTGTTAATAGATCTTGATCCGCAATCTAATGCCTCAAGAGGGACCGGTATAGACTCAGAATCATTAGAATATTCTGTTAATGATGTGTTACTAGGAAGAGCGCGCGTATCTCAGACTATTGTAACCACAATTAATGATGGATTTGATTTACTTCCAGCTACGCCTGCATTAACGGAAAGTGAGGTCAGTTTAGTTACAAAAGATAACCGTGAGTATGTTTTAAAAAATATTCTAAATGAGGTTTCTACCTCTTATGACTATATTCTAATGGACTGTCCACCATCATTAAACATACTTACTGTGAATTCTCTAGTTTCTGCGACAGGCGTTCTAATACCCGTTCAGTGTGAATTTTATGCATTACAGGGCTTAAGTGAACTAATAAACACAATAAATCAAATACAAGAATCATCAAATGTAAATCTTAAGATAGAAGGAATTTTGAGAACCATGTTTGATTCAAGAAATAATTTATCTAATGATGTTAGTGAGCAGCTATCTGAATACTTTCCAAATGAACTTTATAAAACAAAGATCCCAAGAAATATAAGAGTGGCAGAAGCCCCAAGCCATGGAAAATCAATCTTAGAATACGATGGATTATCTAAAGGCTCTATGTCGTACTATTCACTTGCTGGTGAAATCATAAAAGACGAATAGACAGATATGTACAAACAAAACCAGTAAGGTTATATTTGGACCATGACCAAACGCAAGGCACTAGGCTCAGGACTTGATTCTCTTCTAAGCAGCACAAGACAAGTACAGCAGCCTTCTAGTCAAGCCGAAAATAGTTTACCAACAAAAATTGATGTTCATAAAATTGTTAGAAACAAACATCAGCCTAGGAAAATATTCAAGCAAGACGAGATAACCCAACTAGCGGAATCAATAAGAGAGAACGGACAAATTGCACCTATAGTTGTTAGAAAAGTTAATGATAGTTTTGAATTAATCGTGGGCGAGAGAAGATGGAGGGCAACTCAGCTTTTAAAGAAGCCAAAGATTGATGCTGTCATTATAGATGCTGATGAGAAAACATCCGCAGTATTGTCAATTGTAGAGAACGTACAAAGAGAAGATTTAAATGCCATGGAAGAAGCTGAATCACTCGACAGGCTCATCAAAGAATTCAATATGAATCACGACGATGTGGCCAAATACATCAGCAAATCAAGAGCTCATGTAACAAACATAATTAGGCTAAACGAGTTATGCGATTATGTAAAAGACCAGCTTCGTCAAGGGAATATTACAATGGGACACGCAAGAGCGGTAATTACATGCAGGCATGATAAACAGGCAAAAATCATCCGGGAGGCCATACATAAAAGATTATCTGTACGGTCTGTAGAAAATCTAACCAAAACTCAAAATAGCCCCATTGCGCCAACAAAGAAAGATCAAGATACGCTGGCTTTGGAGAGAACGCTTTCAGATGCACTAGGCGCCAAGACGACAATTTCACACAGCAAAAGAGGCGGGCAAGTTAATATTCGATATTCTAGTATTGAAGAGTTACAAGGAATTATTGAAAAGATCAAGAAATCTATCTAGAATCATCCATTTTTTTGGTTTTTTTAGTATATAAATTGAATACATAGCCAGACTAAACTATACTAACCGTGACCAAAAATTGGTCTAAATTGCTCATGGTGAACATCTAAAGTGAGAAGAGTAATTGCCTTTCAAGGTATTATAGCTGTTGTTATAGCGCTGGTATTTATGAATATGGGCTACCAAAAAATAGAATCATCTTTGTTTGGCGGCGTCATATCGATAGTAAATACTTTGCTTCTTGCAAGAAGTGTAAATCAGGCAGGGAATGCTGCAGTTGGGCAAAATATTAGCGGAGGCACATTGGTACTCTTTAAGAGCCTTTTAATTAGAATAGCTCTTGTATTGATTGGCTTCTATGTAGGAATTGTAACGCTTAGCTTGGATGCTCTACAGATGCTTGTTGCATTTGCTGTTACACAGATTGGATATGTATTTAATAAAAATAAAACTATTTACTAGGTAATTAATGGACAATAAAGCCCCAGCTACAGATAATCCAGTTGAATATATTCAACACCATCTTACACCTTTGTCTGCTGGAGAGGGTTTCTGGAAAATTAATATAGATACAATGTTCTTCAGCATGCTCTTAGCAGGGATTGTCATGTTTATTGCATATAGAGTCGGTAAAAATATATCTTCAGGTGCGCCGACTGGCATGCAAAATGTTCTAGAATCACTAATGGATTTTGTAAATAGCCTTGTAAAAGAGGCTTTTCCGAAACCGAATAAGATTGTTGGGCCAATTGGGCTAACTATTTTTGTTTGGGTGCTTCTTATGAACGCAATGGATCTTATACCGGTTGACTTACTGCCGAAGTTAGCAGATATGGCTGGAATACATTATCTTAAAGTCGTACCTACTACTGACCCTCACACTACTTTTGCAATGTCGCTGTCTATCTTCTTGTTGTGCATTTATTACAACGTAAAAATAAAAGGTTTCGGAGGATACATGAAATCATTCATGGTCCACCCATTTGGGATATATTTAGCACCTGTTAATTTTATTTTAACACTCGTAGAAGAATTAGCTAAGCCTTTGAGTTTAGCACTGAGGCTTTTTGGGAATATGTTCACAGGAGAGTTGGTATTTTTACTAATTGCACTGTTGCCATGGTACATCATCCCAATACCTGGAAGCTTGTGGGCAATATTTCATATACTTGTCATTACACTGCAAGCTTTCATATTTATGGTATTAACCATAATGTATATCAGCATGGCATCAGAGGAATCACATTAACTAAAAAAAGAGGAAAAATAATGGAAACACTAACACCAGATATGATTACGCAAATTTACTCATCTACAAGTTTGGGCGTCTCTATAATGCTAGCTGCAGCTGGATTAGGCTCTGCTTTGGGATGGGGCTTAATTTGCATGAAGTATATTGAAGGTATAGCGCGACAACCTGAAATGTTACCAGCACTAAGAACTCAGATGTTTATTACAGCAGGTTTAATGGAATCATTTCCATTCATCGTGTTGGCATTCGCAATGTTCTTCGTATTTGCTAACCCATTCATTGGTGCTGCGAAAGCTGCACTAGGCGCATAAGGAGAGAAACTTTAATGAATGTAACAGCAACATTATTCGGACAGATGATTACATTTATTGTATTTGTCTGGTTTATTAAAGCTTACCTATGGGAGCCTCTTACAGATGCTATGGAGAGTCGCACGAAAAAAATATCAGATGGGCTCGCTGCAGCTGAACAAGGCCAAAAGAAAATTGAACAGGCTACTATTGAGTTTTCTACGCGTATTGATCAAGCGAAAACAAAGGCATCAGCTATTATTACTGATGCAGAATCTAAATCTAAAACAATTGTGGAAGAAGCAAGGGTATCAGCGCGAGAAGAGGCACAAAAGATTGCAAAGACATCAGCTCAACAACTAGAGCAAGAAGTCAATGCGGCAAGAGAAAAACTAAAATCGGATGTTGCGGCGTTATCACTTTTATGTGCAGAAAAAATTATCACTAAAGAAGTTGATAAGAATATGCATGATCAAATTATCAACGAGGTAATTAATAAGTGACTGATAGTGTTACATATTCTAGGCCATATGCTGAAGCTGCATACAAAATTGCGATTGAAACCAATGAGCTTGATATGTGGTCTGACAACCTTTTAATGATGTCTCATGTAGTATGTAATGGTGACGTAAAAGCAATTATTGCTAGTCCAAAAATTGATTCAGAAAAAACACTAGGTTTTTTAAATAGTTTCCTTCCTCGAGAAAATCTAATGTTTAGTAAATTTATTACAATTATGATTGAAAATAAAAAAGTCTATTTTTTAGATGAGGTCTACCGACTGTTTAGAGAAATGATACTGGATCAGCAAAACACTACGATAGCAGAAGTTGAGACCGCTTACCCGCTATCTGTTGAACAAAAGAACTCCTTGATCAAAAACCTTGAAAAACAACACAACAAAAAGATTAAAATCGATGAGATAATTAATGACTCTCTTCTAGCTGGTATTAAAATCTCTATCAATAATGAAGTAACAGACTATAGCGTAAGGTATAAACTGAATTCTATGAAAGAACAAATCACAAACAACAGGTAATTATAATGACAATTAATCCAACAGAAATAAGCGATATCATAAAAGATAAGATTAAGAATCTTGATATTAAAACTCAGTCCCATAATGAAGGTACGGTGGTATCTCTTACGGATGGTATAGCAAGAATCTATGGCATAACAGATGCACTTCAAGGTGAAATGTTAGAGTTTCCAAATAATATTTATGGTCTTGCTCTTAACTTGGAGAGAGATTCTGTAGGAGCCGTGATTCTTGGAGATTATAAATCTATTTCTGAAGGTGATACTGTCAAATGTACAGGTAATATTCTTGAAGTTCCTGTTGGAGAGGAATTACTTGGTAGAGTTGTGAATTCACTAGGTGAGCCTATAGATAATAATGGGCCTATAACTTCTGAAAAAAAATCACCTATTGAAAAAATTGCACCTGGTGTTATTGAAAGAAAATCTGTGGATCAGCCAGTACAAACAGGGCTTAAATCAATTGATGCTATGGTACCCATTGGTCGTGGACAACGTGAACTTATCATTGGAGATAGGCAAACTGGAAAAACTGCTGTAGCGATTGATGCAATCATCAATCAGAAAGATACAGGAGTTAAATGTATTTATGTTGCGATAGGCCAAAAAGCATCCTCAATCGCAGCGGTAGTTAGAAAACTCGAAGAACATGATGCGCTGAAACATACTATTATTGTAGCAGCATCAGCATCAGAATCAGCAGCTATGCAATACATAGCGCCATACTCAGGATGCGCCATGGGAGAATATTTCAGAGACTCGGGACAAGATGCGTTGATTGTATATGACGATCTAACAAAACAGGCATGGGCGTATAGGCAAGTCTCGTTACTACTAAAAAGACCACCTGGACGTGAAGCTTATCCTGGCGATGTATTCTATTTACATTCAAGATTATTAGAGAGATCTGCGAGAATTAATGAAGCAGCGGTAGAGGATATAACTAATGGAAAAGTCAAAGGCCAAACCGGCTCATTAACAGCCCTCCCTATCATCGAAACACAAGCCGGAGATGTGTCAGCATTTGTACCAACTAATGTTATTTCTATCACTGATGGACAAATCTTTCTAGAAACTGATTTATTCAATGCCGGCATAAGACCTGCTATAAATGCTGGGTTATCTGTATCACGTGTTGGTGGTGCTGCCCAAACTAAAATTATCAAAAAACTAGGCGGTGGCGTTAGATTAGCTTTAGCTCAATATAGAGAACTTGCAGCTTTCTCACAATTCGCATCTGATTTAGATGAAGCTACTAGGAAACAGTTAGAACGAGGTAAGCGTGTAACAGAACTTATGAAGCAAGCTCAGTATTCGCCTTTATCTGTTGCGGACATGGCAATTTCACTATTTGCAGCCAATGAAGGTTACCTAGATGAAGTAGCCCTTGATAAAATTATAGCTTTTGAAAAATCTTTACATGAATTTTCATCTGAAAAGCATTCAGAGTTAGTAAGCGAAATAAACACAAAGTGTGACTACAATGATGAAGTTGCAGCAAAACTTAAAACTCTAATGGAAGACTTCAAAGAGAAGGGAGTTTACTAGGAATGTCAGGCAGCCAAGAGATAAGATCACAGATTGCAAGTATACAAAATACTCAGAAGATCACTAAAGCTATGGAAATGGTTGCTGCCAGTAAAATGAAAAAAGCACAAGATCAAATGTCTAAAGCAAGACCATATGCTGAAAAAATCTCAAACGTTATATCGCATCTTGCTCATGCTCATCCGGAGTATACCTCTGAATTTTTTGTTGCCAGAGAAGTTAAAAAAAGGGGGTACATAATTATTTCATCAGATCGCGGCCTTTGCGGCGGATTAAATAATAATTTATTCAAGTTAGTTGTTGAATCTATAGAAGAAGATAAAAAAACAGATATTAAACCTTCTTTTTCACTTATAGGCAGTAAAGCATCATCTTTTTTTCAAAGAATGGGTGGTGACGTTATTGCACAAACTGCACAACTTGGGGATAAACCGAAAATAGAACAAGTATTAGGATTAATAAAAAGCACAATAGATAATTTTATCAACGGAGATATAGACGAAGTATATCTTGTGTACAATAAATTCTTGAACACTGTCAGTCAGGAGCCTGTAATCCAAAAAGTTCTACCCATTAAATCTGAAGAAAAAAATAGTGATTATGATTACTATTGGGACTATTTATATGAGCCTGATGCGGAAACTGTTTTAGAGTCATTGTTCACACGATATATAGAATCCCTAGTCTACAGAGGTTTAGTAGAGAATTTGGCATGTGAACAAGCATCAAGAATGGTAGCTATGAAAGCTGCTTCAGATAATGCAACAGATTTAATATCAGAATTACAATTAATATATAACAAAAACAGACAAGCAGCGATAACTCAGGAAATTTCAGAGATTATCTCTGGTGCTGCCGCATTATAAGATAGGAGAAAAAAATGGAAGCAGGTAAAGTTGTAGAAATTATTGGAGCTGTAATCGATGTACAGTTTTCAAGGAACTCTATGCCGAAAATATTTGATGCATTAAAAGTAGATGAAAGTGGTCTTACACTTGAGGTACAACAACAGATTGGCGACGGCATTGTAAGAACAATTGCTATGGGTTCTACAGATGGATTAAAAAGAGGTTTGTCAGTCAATAATACAGGCGCTCCTATTAATGTTCCGGTTGGTGAAAAAACACTCGGAAGAATAATGAATGTTCTTGGTGAGCCTGTTGATAATGCTGGTGATATCAAAGCAGAGAAAACAATGCCTATTCATAGAGCCGCTCCTACGTTCTCTGAACAAGCATCTGAAATTGAAATTCTTGAAACAGGTATTAAGGTTGTTGATTTGATATGTCCGTTTGCTAAAGGATCCAAAGTAGGATTATTTGGTGGTGCGGGAGTGGGGAAAACTGTGATCTTAATGGAATTAATTAGAAACATTGCTGCTGAGCATAGCGGATTTTCTGTTTTTGCAGGAGTGGGGGAGAGGACGCGTGAAGGAAACGATTTCTTTCATGAAATGACAGATGCTCAAGTTATAGATAAAGTTGCATTGGTCTATGGCCAAATGAATGAACCTCCAGGGAATAGACTACGTGTAGCTTTAACTGGATTAACAATGGCAGAACACTTTCGAGATGAAGGAAGCGATACCTTGCTCTTCGTTGATAATATTTATCGATACACATTAGCCGGCACTGAAGTGTCTGCGCTTCTTGGGCGTATGCCATCAGCAGTAGGATATCAGCCAACACTTGCTGAGGAAATGGGCGTATTACAAGAACGTATTACATCTACAAAATCAGGATCTATAACATCTATACAGGCCGTATATGTTCCAGCTGATGATTTAACAGACCCAAGCCCAGCTACAACATTTGCCCACTTAGATGCAACGGTTGTATTATCTCGTAATATTGCTGAACTAGGTATCTACCCTGCGGTAGATCCGCTTGATTCTACTAGTAGACAATTGGATCCGCTAATTATTGGACAAGAGCATTATGACACTACTAGAGCTGTGCAAGGGGTTCTTCAAAAATACAAAGAACTAAAAGACATTATTGCAATATTAGGTATGGATGAATTATCTGAAGAGGACAAGCTTGCCGTTAATAGGGCGCGTAAAATACAGAGATATTTATCACAACCTTTTTATGTTGCTGAAACATTTACTGGAACACCAGGTAAATATGTATCACTAAAAGATACAATTAAAGGTTTCCAAGCAATTGTAAATGGAGACTACGACCATTTACCTGAACAAGCCTTTTATATGATAGGTGAAATTTCAGAAGCAGAAAAAAGAGCAGAAGAAATTAAATAATGTCAGACAAAATAAAGCTTGAAATTGTAAGTGCTGAGGAGGAACTTTTTTCAGAAGAAGTTGAAATGGTCTATGCTCCTGCAGAAATGGGAGAAGTAGGGATATCTCCAAAACACACCCCATTGATTACAAAGCTGAAGCCAGGTGATGTCCGTGCTCAAATTAGCAAAGATGAAATGAAGACCTTTTATGTAAGTGGTGGTATATTGGAAATACAACCTAATGAGGTAACGATTTTGTCAGATA
>Ga0181555_1000286_pt1 | contig 49969 bp, 43 predicted proteins | sample 011ome_15_FD_145601 | JGI IMG/M metagenome (GOLD analysis project Ga0181555, IMG submission 145601) | Coastal salt marsh microbial communities from the Groves Creek Marsh, Skidaway Island, Georgia - 011504AT metaG (spades assembly) | ecosystem: Environmental > Aquatic > Marine > Intertidal zone...
AGGATGCTACAACCAAGTCAATGGTCAGCCAGACCCCCTATGTATAATGCATTATATATTTGGGAGTATAATATTACAGAGAGGTAGTTCATACAAAAACAAAATTAAAAACACAAAAAAAAAAAATATTATTAAAAAGAAAAAAGTTGAAAAATCAACAGTTAAAAAGCAAAAAGTTGAAAAGCAAAAAATTGAAAAGCAAAAAGTTGAAAAGAAAAAAGTTGAAAAGAAAAAAGTTCAAAAGAAAAAAACTGAAAAAACAATTAAAAAAAAATAAATACTATATGTGGGCCCTGAATCTACGACTAAGGTTAAAAATCTTGCACTATGCCGCTTTAGCTATGATGATTTAGGAATTTATTTACATAGAGATATATATATATCTTTTTTAAAAATATCTATTTATTTTTTTATTAAAATTAACTTTTACTTTTAGAATTACTTTTACTTTTAGAATTACTTTTAATATTTCTTTTTGGAATAATTGATAAATCAAATATATGATAATATGTTTAAAATTTAATATAATATATATATAGAAGTATATATATGGATATATTAGAACAAAGCATTTCTCAATTTAATGATTTTTGCGAAAGAACACAACAAGAAGAACTTAACCCGACATTTGAAACTTTTGGATTATATAAACAATTAATTGATAATGTTGTTAGAAATTTATATCAAATTCCACAATTTAATGATTGTTTTATAGTATTATATACTGAATCTCTATTTAATGCATTAGATACTATACGTTTTTTTCAAAATGGTTTTTTATTTGATTATAATGGTAGTTTTATGCGAAATAATCCAACTGCCCCTGATGCTGTATATTATAATGCTATTAGAAGAGAAAATGGTGGCGCTATGAATATAGCAAGTAGATCGCGCCATGCTGCATCTTTATCAGATCATAGAGCATATAGAAGATTGCGTCAGGGTAATGGTTCTATTTGTGAAGAGCGACAACCAGTTCATGTAGTTCAAGATGCAACAACAAATTTAGTAAATAATACAACTGATGCATATACGACATATACTGCTAATTTAATTGCAAAAGAATTAGTTGAATTACATAATGGTGAAGAATTTAATGTTCCATTAATGTTAATAAAAAATCAAAAATTTTTTAATAAAATTGCTATAATTAGAAATTTTGGAAATACTATAATAAATAATAGATTATTTGACTTACAAAGACAAGATTTACAAATAAGAAATGATGCTTTTTATCATAATAATCAAGCACTAATTAGACAAATGACCAGATCACATAATGTTGGTTTGGGTGGTATGGCGAATCCTGCTTATTGGGGAAATAGAATAACTAGTACTGTAATATGGCACAACGACATTAACGATCCTAATAGATTGGCAATTAATAATTCACGTATGTGGATAAATCAAATAAAAAATCAAACTCGTTTTAATAATTTGCCTGATAATTTTTTTACAGATTATCGAGAATATGGTGCTATTTTTTTAAATGCTTATCAAAGACATAATTCAGAATTTCATATTTATATGCCATTATTAAGAACTGGATATTCTGCTGATTTAAGTGATAATTCAACAATTTCATATTATCATAAATTTTCACATCAATTATTTGCCGGTGGATATCAAACTTTAGGATTTGGTCCAGTTTTTTATTCTAATAATAATTATGTTTATAATCCATGTTTATTAGATGCTTTTTCTTTAAATTATAGAACATCACCACCTATAAATCAACTAATATCTAATTTACAACGCGGACAAGCCGATCCTATACAAATGACAAATGCACAAATGCATCGCGCATGGCAAAATAGATATGACGAACTCATGGAAAGATATTATTCAATTGTAAAATCGGTAGAACAGATTTGTAATATAGGATTACAAATACAAAATAATATGAATGGCATTTTGCCATTAATACATAGACTACCATTATTTCATGGTTCAGAAGTTAATTTATTTGAGGAGAATGGTCAATATACTTATACAAGAGGATTTTTATCATGTACTACTACTATAGATATTGCTTTAACTTTTGCTGATCGTGGAAATCGACAACTTTATGTTTATTTAATTTTGATAGAAGAGGGAGAACATTGTCCTTTTATTAATATGGGTAATATGTTTAGAGAATTTACAATACCACCAGGTGTTATTTTAACTCGTGTTGGAGAGTTTACTCTTCCACAATTAAACTGGACACAACCTAATAGAATAAATGGAAATAATACAACTTTTATACTTGTTAGACCCGCTATAGGAAATTTTATTCAAGAATTTACAAGACTTGTTGATATTGCAAATATGTGGGAAGGATACATGCCTACGAATACTTGTCATACTAATTGTGTATATGAAAATAACCCACATAGACAAAGAGTAGCACAAAACATGTCAGATTATTTTAACAACAGAAATAGAAATAGAGTTTCACAAAATACAGACGATTTGAGAATACAGTTACGACTTAGAATTCCAGCAGCGCCATTACAAATTGGTGGTAGTAATAAAAAAAGTAAAAATTTTGAAAAATTATTTAAAAATATGGGTGGTAAAAATGATCCGTTTACATTAAAAAAAAATGAAAGTTTATTTAAAAGATCAAGATTACCTAAAACTGAAGTAAAAATGTCCAAATCTATTTCTGATGATAAATCACTATCTATAAATAAAAAAGATGAATTAGAACATTTTAATTCACTTACAAAATATGGATTATTTGAAACATTTAAAACAAAAGCTGAATTACAAGAATTTGTTATTAATGAGAATCAAAAAATTAAAGATCAAATACTTACAATTAGAAAAAAAATAGAAGAATCAAAAAAAGTAAATAAAAAATTAAAGATAAAATCTCAAAATGAAAATATATTCGATTTATCTTTGTTAGATAAAAAGGGTAATGATGTATTTGATAAAGAAACTCAAAAAATATTAAGTTTAGCAGGAAAAGGGACTTTCTAAGTTAGAAAAACATTATCTAAAAAGTAATGAATAATAAAAAAAAATACTCTCAGTGGGGCTCGAACCCACGACCACAAGGTTAAAAGCCTTGCGCTCTGCCGACTGAGCTATGAGAGCCTATATAATTATATATATTAAATTCTTATATAGGTTTAAAAAAGTACATTTCTTTATTTTTTAAATTTTTATAAAGAGGATTTTAAAATTTTAAAATTTTTTATGAAATGTACTTTTTTTTTAATTGTGTTATATCTTATATTAATATAATATAGTCATTTATTTAATGGATGATAAACAATTAATTTTTGTTTTAGATTTAGATAACACTATTATTGGTAATTGTACTTATCAAACTGATATATATATATTACATAAATATCAAATGAAATATGGTATTAAAACGATTAATAATAATTTACAAGAATCATATAAATATAATTCCAAATTAATAAGACCATATTTTTATTATTTTTATAAAAAAATAAAAGAAAAATATCCAAATTCATATATATTTATATATACTGCATCAGAAAATAACTGGGCAAAAAAAGAAATAGGATTAATAGAAAAAGGTTTGAATATTAAATTTTCCAGACCTATATTTACCAGAAATGATTGTATTATAAATAGTAATGGTGAATATAAAAAATTAATATCTAAAATTTTACCGAAAATAAAAAAAATTACAAATAATATTAAAGAAAATTTAGTTATAATTGATAATAATAATACATTTGTAGATTATAATTCTAATTTTATATTATGTAAGTCATATGAATATATTTATTTTTTAGATATATGGAAAAATATAAATATAGATTTTTATAAATATACAGAATTAACAAATTATATTGTTAAATTAATAAAAAATAATAAATTATCAAAATATTATAATATAGAAACAATAAGTAGTAAAGAATTGGAAAAAATATATAAATGGAAATATAAAAAATATAAAAAAATTAATAAAATAAATAAAAAATATTTAAATGATAAATTCTGGAAAATTTTAACGGATAACATAATATCAAATGATTTTTATAAATTTAATAAAGATACTGTTGCATATTTACAAAAAATTACAGATAATAAGTAAAATTATATATCTATTAAATTATTATCTGAAATATTAACTTCTTCAATAATTAATTCAGCATTATTTTTTTTTATATATGAAATAGTTTGTAATAATGTATCTGCTAAATCATCTTTTTTTTTATGTTTTATAAAATAGTTATTTAAAATATAATTATTTTTAATATAATATTTTGTAATTTCTATACCGTCGTTTTTATTATTTCTATATTTATCTCTTTTTTGTTCCTTTTTATTTCTAGTTGCATCAATTTTTATTAATGGTTCTGGTTTAAAATTATGATATTGTAATTTTAAAGAAGCATTAATTAATAAAACTTGACCTATAAATTTATCCCAATGTTTTAATAAACTAAAATATGAAAAAATTAATAATTGAATACTTTTCATAATACCATTTAAATTAGATGGTTGATTTTCAATTAATACATAATCTATATTTTCATATTTTAACTCTTCTATGCTACCAATTATATTATCTAATTCATAAAATAATATTTCTGATATTAAATTTAAACCATTAACATCTTTTTTTTTATCAGCAAGAGTTATTACACGCCAATCAATAATATTAATATAATTATCTTTATTTTCTAAAATACATAATGCTAAATTTTTAATACCAATATCAAAACTTATATATATCATTTTATAAATTAATAGTATTTATATTTAAATAATTATTTATTATTTAGATAAAAATAACTGCTCTCTACCGGGTTCGAACCGATGACCTTGGCCTTATCAGAGCCACGCGCTACCAACTGCGCTAAGAGAGCGTGTATTATTCAGAAAATCATCATTATAATACAATAATATAATATAATTATAATCTTTATATTATTTTAATATGAAATTAAAAATATATTTACTATTAATAACAATATTATTTGGAATATTATTATTAAGTTATTATTTAATAAATAATATAGATGGATTTAATAAATATAATTTAAAAATAATTCCTATAAAACCATGTGGTTGTGAGATAACTAATTTAAATTTAGTTGATACAAATTATTATTTAGATAATGATTTAGTTAAATATTTAGAATTTTTAATGGCAAAATATGGTTTTATATTAATTCGCAATCAGGGTAAAATAAATAATGAAAAAAATATTAAAGGAAAATATTTAACTGGTAAAGAACAATGTATTTTTTCCAAAAATTTTGGAACTAAAAGACTACATTCACCGCATGCAGTTCACGATGAAGCACCCAATAATGATATTTTCAGATTAAGTAATAATGAAAATCATGGTTTTAATTCTGTTGGACCAGAATGGCATAATGATGGTTCTTTTGAAAAAAATCCATTTAGTTATGTAATATATCATATTATTAAAGCACCCGAAGGATTTGGTAACACAAAATTTGCTCATTTAGGTAAAGCATATGATAAGTTAGATAATTTATTAAAAAATAGATTAGAAAATTGTGCTTCTATAAATTCAAATAGTAATATAATACACCCCTTAGTACACAAACATCCAATATCAAAACGCAAATCATTATATTTACATCTCGGTATGACAGGTGCAATTATAGAAAATGTTAATAATAAAAAAAAATATAAAAAAACAAAATTTACAGAAGAAATAACACCATATTATTTACCAAACTATAAAAAAAATATAAATAAATTAAAAAATATTCGCTGTTGGAGAAATAAAGAAATTAATAAATTTTTTATAAATATTTCAAATTTATTAGATGATAAAGATGTTTCATATTCGCATAAATGGAAACAAGGTGATATTATAATTATTGATAATTTGGCAGTAGCACATAAAGCAACTAAACAAGCACATGATTTGAATACCGGATTAAGAATATTACATCGTACAACGGTAGAATCAAATAATGAATTAAAACCAATTAGAGAATTGCAATTAGAAAAAATATTAGATTTAAAACAAGAAAGTCCATTTGGTAAAGATTCAACATGGATTAATGGATATGTTGGTTACAGATGGGGTGATTGGAAAAATAGAAGTATCCCTAATTAATTTAATATTATAATATTCTTTAACAATATTAATAAATTTATTAATATTATTTTGTTTATTAATTCTATAAATACGTGAAAATAGACCCGGCATTAATTAATTAATTATTTTAATAAAATCATTTTTTTTAAATATATATTATAATGATATAATGATATAATTATATAATAATATTGATATGAATGCATATAATAATTTATACTTAGCATATAATATTAATGATAAAGAATTATCTTTAGTTTTACTTCCAAATAATATAAATAATTTTACAATAAATTATATTGATATTTATGATAGTATAGATAATAATCATATAATTGATGATAATATTATAGAAAATCATAATATACAAACAAGATATAGAACAAAAATAAATATGTTATGTTTGCTAATTATAATAATTATTGCAGTTACTATTACAAAATTAGTATCTTGATTTAAAAGAAATTTTATATTTAGTAATTTTTTTTTAACATAAAAAAAATAATTGTATTAAAGCTTTTTATAATTTTGATTTATAAAAATCACAAATAGATTTTACTGATCTTTCACCTTGATGTGTTTCTTTTATTCCATTTCCTACTACCATAATTGTTGGAAAACCTTCTACGCCATTTTCAACCATTTTTTCAGCAGTATTGCCTTTGCCTTCAACATAATGTAAAACATTATCACTACCTAATTCATCTTTTATTTTTTGTATAGTTCCACCTTCTTCGAATTGTTTACAATAACCACACCATGGTGCAGTATATATTTCTAATTTAATAGAATTAGAGAAATGCTCTTTTTTACCACAACCACACGAACCTTTAAAAAATATAGCATATATTGCTAATACAACTAATGTAGTCAATAAAACAATTATTAATGTATTACTATTTAATCCAATCTTTCCTTTCATACTTTTCTATAATAAGTAAACAAAAAAAATTAAAATGCCATAAAATATAGCATATAAAACCATTTGTCAAATGGTGAATTTAATGGTTTAATAAGAGTAATTAAACTATTTTTATATTTTAAATATATATTATTTAATATATTTTGATCTTTTCCAGCAAAAATATTATATTCAATAAATGTATCTAACATATTATAATATGTATAAAACCATGTTTCAATAATATGTTTACTGCATAATATTACGCCACCCCCACATCTATTATCATTAAATATATATGGTTGATTTTTATTATAATTTAATTCTAAATCATTAAATTCTTCAACTTCCAACAGATAAACCTTATTATTTTCTATTTTTAAATTATTATTTGGAAATTTATTTAATAATATTTTATATATCTCATTATTTCTAATCATGCCAATATCTGTCCATGCATAAAATTCTGTATTAAAATATTTTTTTTTATATACATCGTACATAAAAGCAGTTTTATTATTCCATATTAAATATAATAATGGATCATGATATTTTTCATTATCTCTTAAATAATCATCTGTAAAATATTTAATATATTTATAACAATATAAATTATTTATATTTACTCTTATAATTTTAGTTTTAAATAAAAAATTTTTACGAACATTAAGTATTAAATTTTCAATAGCATCCGAATTTGTATATATAACAATAGGATTATCCTTAATAAGATTCATGTAATTTATAATCCATGATACATAAATTTCACTAGAAAATTTTTTTTTTGGTATTTCTAAATATGCTGTTACAATAGTTATTAAATCCATTTGTATAATAATATAAAAATTAATTTTAAGTATTAATTTTTTCTTTTTTATTGAGTTGCCATTCATGAGCGGCCATTTTTAAAATTTCTTTATTTGTCTTTTCCGGATTATCAATTTTTAATTTACCCATAATTTCTTTAACATATATATTATATTTACTTGGATCCTTTTTCTTTGTATTATCATTTTTTTTTTGTTTTACCGATTTAAAAGCAACTGTTAATAGTTTTTTTAAATCATTTAATGTATATTTTTTTTCATAATCAATTTCTTTTACAAATGTATCTATTGTAATTTTTGTAATATTATTTTTAGTTATTTTTACAGGTATCAAAGATATTTCATCATTTTTTGGTTCCATTTTTAATTATAAATTAATACTTTGTTTTTATATAAATTTTTAAAAATAAAATAGATAAAACTATTAGAGTTAGGCAAATGTCTTATAATCCATTTTTTACAGTTAAAGCACAAAACTCTAATATTGCTACATTTTCATCAACAGCAGATGAAACTTTTATTTTGCTTATTGCAAATGATGTTAATCAAGTATTGGAAGATGGCGAAACTGTTAAAAATAATGATAATTCAAATGCAGTTATTATTGGTGCAAACGTAATTGATGATACAACAGATGATCATGAAGCATTTATTAGTGTTAGAGATGATAATGTTAATGCTGTTATAGCTAGATTTAATAGTAAAAATATATTATTTAAAGTAGACGCAGTATTTGATAACGATATATTACCTTCTTCGTGTAATATTACTTCAAATATTGGTTCTGAATTAAATAAATGGGGTAATATATATGCCAGTAATATAATAGCGGATGGTAGTTATATTAAGAATATTAATTTAAAAGATAAAACAACAGATGATCTTAAAGAAACTTTAAATAATCGTTATTATAAATTAAACCATTTTAGAAAAGATTTTAATAATAGATTTGAAAAATTATATAATGATGATTTAATTACATTAGATAATATTCCACAGGGTAATATTAATAAAAATATACAAAATGGTTACTATAAAGGTACTTTAGTTGTAGATGATATTATTATCAATAATTATAATCCAAATAATGACGGATTTAGTATCAATTATGATATAAATGTTACAAATACCGATCAAATATATGAGGGTTCTAGTAATTTATATTATACCGAAGAAAGAGTTAGCAATATTGTTATTAATCAATCATCAATTCTTATTGATTATATTAAAGAACAAAGTAATATTATTCTAGATACTATAAATATTAATGATAAGCATCATTTAAATTTAGTAAATAGTAATTTTGAATTATTAAATTCGAATATTCATATAATTAAAAATTTAAATATAGATTATACAGATGAAACTGCTGTAATATTAAATTCATCTATAGAAAAACTTAAAAATGAAACACAATTAGGATTTAATTATTTTAGAAATGACTTGATTATTGCTAGTAATAATATATTAAATAATGTAGAAAAACTTAATATTTCAAATTTATCTAATATATATTATTTTAAAAATGATATTATTAATGAAGTTGATATTATTAAAAGTTCTAATATAGAATTTGATAGTACTATTGAATTATTAGAAACAAAACTTGACATAGAATTACCTGCACTTAATAATTCATTAAATTTATTTAATAGTGAAAGAATATCAAATTCAAATCAAATTATTAACTATATAAATTTAAATATTAAAAATACTTCTAATTATAATTCAAATTTAGATATTTATTCATCTAATTTAATTGATATAACTTCTAATTATTTATATAATTATTATAGTAATTTAGATTTAGATACATCAAATCTAATCGATACAACTTCTAATTATTTATTTAATTATTATAGTAATTTAGATTTAGATACATCAAATCTAATCTATACAACTTCCAATTATTTATTTAATTATTCTAGTAATTTAGATTTAAATACATCTAATTTAATTGATAGAACTTGTAATTATTTATTTAATTATTCTAGTAATTTAAATTTAGATACATCTAATTTAATCGACACAACATCTAATTATTTATTTATGTATTTTAAAAATATTGATATAAAAACATCTAATATAATTAAAAATACACACCATTATTTATTTAATTATTCAAGTAATTTAGATTATAATACATCTAATATAATTAAAAATACACACCATTATTTATTTAATTATTCAAGTAATTTAGATTTAAATACATCTAATTTAATTGATATTACTTCTAATTATTTATTTAATTTTTCAAGTAATTTAGATTACGATACATCTAATCTAATTGATATTACTGCTAATTATTTATTTAATTATTCAAGTAATTTAGATTATGATACATCAAATCTAATCGATACAACAGCTAATTATTTATTTAATAATTCAAGTAATTTAGATTTAAATACATCTAATTTAATCTATATTACTTCTAATTATTTATTCAATTATTCAAGTAATTTAGATTATAATACATCTAATCTAATTGATATTACTTCTAATTATTTATTTAATTATTCAAGTAATTTAGATTTAAATACATCAAATTATTTAAAAAATAATTATTCCAATATATTAATATCGTATACAGATACATCTAATTTAATTAATATTACTTCTAATTATTTATTTAATTATTCAAGTAATTTAGATTTAGATACATCTAATTTAATTGATACAACATCTAATTATTTAAAGCATTATATTAATCATATTGATGATAAAATAACATTAGATTATACTGAAAGATTCAATAATATTATTAGTAATTTTGATACTGTAATAAGTATTATGAATTTTAATTTTTCAAATTATATAGACGAATCATCTAATTATAATAAAAATTATTCAAGTAATTTAGATTATAATACATCTAATTTTATTGATATTACATGTAATTATTTATTTAATATTATTGACGTAATTGATACTGATGTAAATACTAAGTTATCATTAATTGAAAGTATAAATAATCAAACTACAGAAATTGTAACAAAACTTAATAATGATGTAGATAATAATTCAAATATTATAGTTGATAATTATATATATTTTTCAAATTTAGATTTAATATCTTCAAATTTAACAAGTAATTTAAATATAAATATTTCAAATTATTTAATTGAAAATGAAAAAGAAATTATTAGAACTTCAAATTTAATAGATATTACTAGTAATTTTATATATACTTATTCAAGTAATTTAGATATTAGAACATCAAATTTAACAAGTAATTTAAATATTAATATTTCAAATTATTTAATTGAAAATGAAAAAGAAATTATTAGAACCTCAAATTTGATAGATATTACAAGTAATTTTTTATATATTTATTCAAGTAATTTAGATATTAAAACATCAAATCTAACAAGTAATTTAAATATTAATATTTCAAATTATTTAATTAAAAATGAATCTGAAATTTATAGAACATCTAATTTAATTAGTTTTTTAGATGATAATACATCTAATTATTTTAGAGAAAATGAATTTGAAATTTTAAGAACATCGAATCTAATGAGTAATTTAAATATAAATATTTCAAATTATTTAATTGAAAATGAATTGGAAATTAGTAGAACATCTAATCTTACTAGTAATTTAAATATTAATGTCTCAAATTATTTAATTGAAAATGAATTAGAAATTTTAAGAACATCTAATTTAATTAAACAATTAGACGATAATACTTCTAATTATTTTATAGAAAATGAATTAGAAATTTTAAGATCTTCTAATTTTATCAAAGACACTAGTAATCATCTATTTAATTATTCTACTAATTTAAATATTAATAATTCAAATTATATTGATGATGTTAATTCAAATGTTTTGATTTCATATACAGATAATTCAAATTATATTGGCAATAATAATAATAATATATCAAATTATATTAATAATATTGAATCTAAAACATCTAATATAGAAATTTTAACTAATGGTGATATTAAATTGAATAGTGATTTAACTATTATAGGTGAATTAACAGTTTCTGATTTAAATGTTACTGGTTTATCTACAAAAATAAATACTACAACATATCAAACAGAAAACTTAGAAATTATTAATAATCAAGGAGATGGACCTTCTTTTAAAATATTACATAATGATGTTACACATAATATTTTTGAAACAAGTAATGCTGATAATAATTTTTTTATTATTGATAATAATAATAAAATTGGAATAAATAAAACACCCGTATATGAATTAGATGTTAATGGCACAGTTTCTATTGATAATGATTTAATTGTTAATAATATAGCGCGTTTATCAAATATTGAAGTTGAAGGAAACATTATACCATTAACTGATAAAGAATATAATATAGGAGATTTGAATAATAGATGGAAATCAATTTATTTATCTGGAAATACAATTCATCTTGGCAATTTACTAATATCTACTGAAACTGGCGACATGAGTTTAAAAACGATCGATAATAATAATGCTGGTATAAATGTATCTGATTTAAATATATTAAGTGAAAATGGTACAACTGCTACAATAAGTTTTAATGGTAATAATTTAGAAATTAAAGGACAAGATAGTAATGGGAATATTATTAATACTACACAAAAAATAAAAGGTGATTTAATAGTTGAAGGTATTTTAACTTTAGAAGGTGGATATGTAATTGAAGCAGATTTAGTTGTTAATAATAATATAACATTTAATGGTGATATAAATGATATTTCATCAACTGAATTAAATTATTTAAAAAATACTTCTAAAAATATAGAAGAAAATTTTATATCAACATCAAATCATATAGGTAATTTAGATACTAATTTTTCAAATTTAATAATTGATAATAGTAATTATTTATATTATAATTCTAGTAATTTAAATATAAATATTTCAAATTATTTAATTGAAAATGAAAAAGAAATTATTAGAACATCTAATCTTACTAGTAATTTAAATATTAATATTTCAAATTATTTAATTCAAAATGAATTGGAAATTATTAGAACATCTAATCTAACTAGTAATTTAAATATTAATCTTTCAAATTATTTAATTCAAAATGAATTGGAAATTATTAGAACATCTAATTTAACTAGTAATTTAAATATTAATCTTTCAAATTATTTAATTCAAAATGAATCAAAAATTTATAAAACTTCTAATTTAATTAGTCAATTAGACGATAATACTTCTAATTATTTTAGAAAAAATGAATTAGAAATTTATAGAATATCTAATTTAGTTAATGAATTAGATGATAATACATCTAATTATTTTAGAGAAAATGAATTAGAAATTATTAGAACATCTAATTTAACTAGTAATTTAAATATTAATCTTTCAAATTATTTAATTCAAAATGAATTAGAAATTATTAGAACATCTAATTTAACTAGTAATTTAAATATTAATCTTTCAAATTATTTAATTGAAAATGAATCAGAAATTTATAGAACTTCTAACTTAATTAATGAATTAGATGATAATACATCAAATTATATTAAAAATATAGAATCTAAAACTTCTAATATTGAAATTTTATCAAATGGTAATATTAAATTAAATAGTGATTTAAATATTCAAGGTGAATTAACTGTAACTGATTTAAATGTTACTGGTTTATCTACTCAAATTAATACAACAATATATCAAACTGAAAACTTAGAAATTATTAATAATCAAGGCGATGGTCCTTCATTAAAAATAGATCATAATAATCAAAATAATAATATAATAGAATTAACAAATAATACAAAAACATTTATAGTTGATAAAAATGGAAATCTTGGAATAAATAAAACACCTACAGCAGAATTAGATATAAATGGTGATATTAAATTTACTGGTTCAATAAACAATATATCTGCTAATCAATTTAATTATTTGGATGGAACTAGTAAAAATATTGAAACAAATTTTAATGCAACATCAAATCATATAGGAAATTTAGATATAAATATCTCAAACCATATATTTGATACTTCTAATTATGTAACATATTCGTCTTTAAATATTTCAAATTATATTAAAAACAATGAATCTCACATATTAAATACATCTAATCACATAGGAAATTTAGATACTAATATTTCAAATTATATAATTAATAATGAATCTGATATATTAAATACATCAAACCATATTAATGATTTAGATATTAAATTTTTAAATTTAATTAATTATGATAATAATTTACTAAATTTTAAATTATTACATTCTAACAATAATATTTCAAATTATATTAATAATAATGAATCAAAAACATCAAATATTGAACTTTTAACCGATGGTAATATTAAATTAAATAGTGATTTAACTATTGATGGTACATTATATGTTAGTAATATTGATATCACTGGCGAAACAGTACTTATAAATACAACAACATATCAAACAGAAAATTTAGAAATTATTAATAATCAAGCCGACGGTCCTTCATTGAAGATAGATCATAATAATCAAAATAATAATATAGTAGAATTAATTAATAACACAAAAAGATTTATAATTGATAAAAATGGAAATTTAGGAATAAATAAAACACCAACAGCAGAATTAGATATAAATGGCGATATTAAATTTATTGGTTCAATAAATAATATAACTGCAAATGAATTACATTATTTAGAAGGTATAGAATCTTCTGTTCAAGATCAATTAAATATATTAAAAATAAATTCAAATATAAATAGTAACATATTAATTAATTTAGAATATAATTCAAATATTAATAATTATAAAATAGAATTATTGCAAAATTTTTCAAATATTACAAGTAATAATATTGTAAATCATGATAATAGAATTAAAGTTATTGAAGAATATAATAATAATCAAAATTTGGGAAATTTAATTAATAATGAAGTATTAACTAATACTATACCATCTATTGTAAGCGATGGTTTATTATGGAATAATTCTACAAATAAATTAATAAATACAATAACACAATATACTGATACAAATGTTAATAATGTATTATCAACAAAAAATTATTTAACGATTAATAATATACCATTAGATGATTCTACACTACATGTAATTGATGGAAAATTAAAAGTTATAGATAGTAATATTATTTCTTATAATAATGAAGGAGTTAATATTAAAATAGATGATAATAATGGTATAAAACAAATAAATGTTGGAGAAAAACAAGATATAAATTATATTACAAATAGTGTAATATTTACTTTTCAACCATATATACAAACTTTTGATATTCCAAATGGAGTAAATGAAGTAGTTGCTTATGTGTGGGGTGCCGGAGGTGGTGGCGGTGGTTATATTAATGGTGGTTGTGGCGGTTCAGGTGGATTTACATCTGGTACTATAAATGTTTCAGATATATCAAAATTATATATACATGTTGGTGGTGGTGGCGATGGTAATGTATATTCGACTTTTGCTGGATCTGGATATCAATATGGTGGTATTGGTGGTGTTGGTTCTGGCGCAGGAGGGGGTAAATCGGGAATATATTTTTCATCATATGAAAATGGAAATGAAATATTAATTGCTGGTGGTGGGGGTGGGGCAGGTGGAACAAATATTTCAAATAGTTTTTGTAATGGTGGTGGAGGTGGTGGAATAGAAGGTAATAATGGTTCAATCCTAGGAACAACAACTCCAATAGAAAATGCATTTACAAATGCAATTGGAAGAGGTGGTAGATTTACTAATGGGGGAATTGGTGGAATTGCTGATACAAATGGAAATGATGGAATTAGAGCAGAGGGCGGTGATGCAAAAATAATTAATGGAACAATTAGAGGTCAGGGTGGTGGTGGTGCTGGATATTGGGGCGGTGGAAGTGGTGGGAATAGTATAAATTTTGGTGTTGGTCCAGGAGGTGGTGGTTCAGGTTATTTAAATAATGGATATTTAAAAAATGGTATTATTTTATCATCCGAAACAGTAGTAACAGGTGATATACCTATAAATCCACCGAAATCAGAAAATGAATATTATATAAGTAGTGTTGGTAAAGGTGGTATAAATAATGGTGGAAATGGAGGAGATGGATTGATAGTAATAATATATAAAACAAATAATACAACAGCAACTCTAACAGAAAATTCAAATTATAGATTACCATTTCAAGATTTAAGTATACCAAATAACGATAATATAGAATTTGTAAGTGGTTTATTAAAGTTTGAAAATGATAAGTGGATTGTTACAAACGAATTAGATGAAAGAATACAATTTGTAGAAAATAAAACATTAGAATCATTAAATTTAATTAATTTAATAAAAGATTTAAGTAATATAGATTTTACAAATGTTTTAAACACTATTGAAAATATAAACATTGTTAATTTTTCAAATTATACAAATACTTTACTTACAAAAATAAATAATTTACAAACAAATATTGATGCGATAGAAATAATACAAAATATTGAAAGCGGACAATTTTCCAACTATGTTGTAAATGTATCAAATTATTTAGAAAATAATATTATAACAAATCAAAATGATATTATTGATATCCAGACTAAAATTAATTTTATAGATAATGTAAATACTACAACAAACAGATTATATAATGATATTATTATAGATGGTGAATTAACAGTTACTGATTTAAATGTTACTGGTTTATCTACTCAAATTAATACTGCAACTTATCAAACTGAAAATTTAGAAATTATTAACAATCAAGGTGATGGTCCTTCTTTAAAAATAGATCATAATAATCAAAATAATAATATAATAGAATTAGTAAATAATACAAAATCATTTATTGTAAATAAAGATGGAAATTTGGGAATAAATAAAATACCAACATCAGAATTAGATATAAATGGCGATATTAAATTTACTGGTTTGATAAACAATATATCTACTAATGAATTAAATTATTTAGATGGAACTAGTAAAAATATTGAAACAAATTTTAATACAACATCAAATCATATTGGAGAATTAGATAATAATACATCAAATTATTTTAGATTAAATGAAACTGAAATTTATAAAACATCTAATTTAATTAGTTTATTAGATGATAATACTTCTAATTATTTTAAAGAAAATGAATCAGAAATTTATAGAACATCTAACTTAATTGGTTTATTAGATAATAATACATCTAATTATTTTAAAGAAAGTGAAGTAGAAATTTATAGAACATCTAATTTAATTAGTCGGTTAGATGATAATACATCTAATTATTTTAAAGAAAGTGAAGTAGAAATTTATAGAACATCTAATTTAATTAGTCAGTTAGATGATAATACATCAAATTATTTTAAAGAAAACGAATCAGAAATTTTAAGAACATCTAATCTAACTAGTAATTTAAATATTAATATTTCAAATTATTTAATTAAAAATGAATATGAAATTTATAGAACATCTAATTTAATTAGTCAGTTAGATGATAATACATCAAATTATTTTAAAGAAAACGAATCAGAAATTTATAGAACATCTAATCTAACTAGTAATTTAAATATAAATATTTCAAATTATTTAATTAAAAATGAATATGAAATTTATAGAACATCTAATTTAATTAGTTTATTAGATGATAATACATCTAATTATTTTAGAGAAAGTCAAGCAGAAATTTATAGAACATCTAATTTAATTAGTGAATTAGATAATAATACATCTAATTCCATAAAAAATATAGAATCTAAAACTTCAAATATAGAAATTTTATCCTATGGTAATATTAAACTTAATAGTGATTTAACTATATCAGGTGAATTAACTGTTACTGATTTAAATGTTACTGGTTTATCTACTCAAATTAATACTACAACTTATCAAACTGAAAATTTAGAAATTATTAACAATCAAGGTGATGGACCTTCTTTAAAAATAGATCATAATAATCAAAATAATAATATAATAGAATTAGTAAATAATACAAAATCATTTATTGTAAATAAAGATGGAAATTTAGGAATAAATAAAATACCAACATCGGAATTAGATATAAATGGCGATATTAAATTTACTGGTTTGATAAACAATATATCTATTAATGAATTAAATTATTTAGATGGAACTAGTAAAAATATTGAAACAAATTTTAATGTAACATCAAATCATATTGGTATTTTAGATACAAATATATCTAATTATATAATTAAAAATGAATTGGAAATTTATAGAACATCTAACTTAATTAGTCAGTTAGATGACAATACATCAAATTATTTTAAAGAAAATGAATCAGAAATTTATAGAACATCTAACTTAATTGGTTTATTAAATGATAATACATCTAATTATTTTACAGAAAATGAGTTAGAAATTTATAGAACATCAAACTTAATTAGTTTATTAGATGATAATACATCTAATTATTTTAAAGGAAATGAATCAGAAATTTATAGAACATCTAACTTAATTGGTTTATTAGATGATAATACATCGAATTATTTTACAGAAAATGAGTTAGAAATTTATAGAACATCTAACTTAATTGGTTTATTAAATGATAATACATCTAATTATTTTACAGAAAATGAGTTAGAAATTTATAGAACATCTAATTTAATTGGTTTATTAAATGATAATACATCTAATTATTTTACAGAAAATGAGTTAGAAATTTATAGAACATCTAACTTAATTGGTTTATTAAATGATAATACATCTAATTATTTTACAGAAAATGAGTTAGAAATTTATAGAACATCTAACTTAATTGATTTATTAGATGATAATACATCAAATTATTTTAAAGAAAACGAATCAGAAATTTATAGAACATCAAACTTAATTGGTTTATTAGATGATAATACATCAAATTATTTTAAAGAAAATGAATCAGAAATTTATAGAACATCAAACTTAATTAGTTTATTAGATAAAAATACATCGAATTATTTAAAAGAAAATGAATTAGAAATTTATAGAACATCAAACTTAATTGGTTTATTAGATAAAAATACATCAAATTATTTTAAAGAAAATGAATTAGAAATTTATAGAACATCAAACTTAATTAGTTTATTAGATGATAATACATCAAATTATTTTAAAGAAAATGAATCAGAAATTTATAGAACATCTAATTTAATTGGTTTATTAGATGATAATACATCGAATTATTTTAAAGAAAATGAGTTAGAAATATTAAATATATCAAATCATTTAAATAATATATATTCAGAAATAGAAAATACAAGTATTAACGTAATATTAGAAAATAATAATACTTCAAATTATATAGAAAATATTTCTAATATATTATTGAATTTTATAACAAGTAATACATTAAATGATATAACTAGATCTAATTTATTCATAAATTCAAATATTATAATTACAACATATGTAAATGATACATCAAATAATATAATAGATTTAATTCAATTTAATAATGATAATACAATTGATTATATTAATAATATAGATACACAATTAGAAACATCTATACAACTAACATCAAATGAAATAATAGAATATATAAATACTGGATCATTTGGAGGCGACGGAATTAATGTATCAAATTATATATTAGATTCATCAAATGAAATAATAGAATATATAAATACTGGATCATTTGGAGGCGACGGAATTAATGTATCAAATTATATATTAGATTCATCAAATGAAATAATAGAATATATAAATACTGGATCATTTGAAGGCGATGGAATTAATGTATCAAATTATATATTGGATTCATCTAATGAAATAATAGAATATATAAATACGGGATCATTTGAAGGAAATGGAATTAATGTATCAAATTATATATTAGATTCATCAAATGAAATAATAGAATATATAAATGCTGGATCATTTGAAGGCGATGGAATTAATGTATCAAATTATATATTGGATTCATCGAATGAAATAATAGAATATATAAATACGGGATCATTTGAAGGAAATGGAATTAATATATCAAATTATATATTGGATTCATCAAATGAAATAATAGAATATATAAATACGGGATCATTTGGAGGTGATGGAATTAATGTATCAAATTATATATTGGATTCATCAAATGAAATAATAGAATATATAAATGCGGGATCATTTGGAGGTGATGGAATTAATGTATCAAATTATATATTGTATTCATCAAATGAAATAATAGAATATATAAATGCGGGATCATTTGGTGGTGATGGAATTAATGTATCAAATTATATATTGTATTCGTCAAATGAAATAATAGAATATATTGAAAATAAAACAATAGATAATCATATAAATATATTATTATTATATGATACATCAAATTTATTAACAAATGAAATAAAAATATTAAAAAATTCATCAAATAGTCATAATACTCGTTTAGATGCAATAGAAGATAATTTAGATGATTTATTAAATTCAAATCTATCAATATCAAATTTAATAGATTTGGATATAATAAATATAAATTTAGATAGTATAGAACAGGGTTCTAATAAGAAGTTTATAGTAGATAATGAATATAATAATAGTTTAACAGTAAAAGGAACATTAAATGCGGATAATACAATATTAAATAATAATGCAACAATTGTAAATTCATCAATATATAATTCAGGTTGTGTTAATATTGTAAATTATGGTGTAAATCATGCTATTAAAATAGATCAAATAGGTGATGGCGATATATTAAATGTTCAAAATAATTATGATAATATATTAAAAATTACAAGCAATGGATATATTGGAAATAAGAATGATATTAATTATAATATTGATATAGAAGGATATATAAATGCTACAAAATTGAGAGGTGATGGATCTGAAATAAAAAATATTAATTTAAGTGATAAAAGTACATCATATTTAGAAGAGGGTTCGAATTTATATTATACAGAAGAAAGATTATATGATTTTTATCAAAATTCAAACTTATTATTATCAAATTTACAATTTACAGAAATTTTACAAAATGTTCAAGAAATAAAACATGTAATGGGACTACATCAATTAGATAGAGTAGAACAAGGTACAAGTAATAAATATATAGTTAATAATATATATAATGATGATTTAGTAGTTTTAGGACATATAACCGCAAAAAGTATAAATATTTTAGAATTAGATACAGAATATTATACAGATTTATATTATAGTAATTTATTTATAAATCCATTTAATGATGAAAGGGATACATATGCTAATATATCAAATATATTAAGAAATGTAATAATTGATGAACCAACAATTGGTAATAATAGTAATTTAGAAAATAGAATAACAGATATAATTGATTATGGTATGTCAAATTATATGGATATTATAAATAAATTATTTAATGATAAAATAAATAATCTAACTTTAGATGATATTCAACAGGGAAATATAAATAAATATATAATTAGTAATATTTATAATGAGAATTTAGTTGTAAATGGTAATATAATAACAAAATTAATAGACATAAATATTGAGGAAGAACTATTTGAAAATTATAGTAATATATATAATTATGGATTATCAAATGCAATTGCTGGAAACAGTGAATATTTAGAAGATAGAATTGATAGTATAGTTGATAATAATATGTCAAATTATTTTAGATTAATTGACGAATATGTCGATAATAAAATTAAAACAATATCATTAGATAATATAATTCAAGGCGAAATAAATAAATTTATAATTAAAAATGTATATAATGATGATTTAATTGTTAATGGAGAAATAATAACAAAAAATGTAGATATATCTATAGATGATAATTTAAGTACTTTATATAGTAATTTATATATTAATGAAATAATAAATCATAATATTGCAGAAAGTGAATATTTGAGTACAAGAATTAGTGAAGGAGTTGATGAAAATATATCAAATTATACATTAATATTTGATAATGAATTAAATAATATAAATGCTAATATATCTAATTATATTGTAAATGTTAATAATGAAATTTTAAATAAAATAGGAAATTTAACATTAGATAATATTTATCAAGGAGAAAAAAATAAATATATAGTTAATGATATTTACAACAATAATTTAGTTGTAAATGGTAATATAATAACAAAATTAATAGATATAAATATAGAAGATGAATTATGTGAAAATTATAGTAATATATATAATGAAACATTAATAAATTCAAATATAGATACAAATGATACGTCTTTAACATTGCATGAAAATTATATTAAATTATCTAAATATATTACAAATCAAACAACTGTAATAAATAATAATATTAATGATATATATAATATTATTACACAATATCACCCCGATGAAATGAGTTCTAATCAACAAATAGTAGAAATAAATTCATTAAATATGAAATTAGATAATTTAACTAATAAATATAATAAAATAGAGCAAATACTAGTAAATTTAGGATATGATATATCTGAATTATAATTATTTATAACTAAGATTTTTTTTCAGATAAAGTAATATTATCAACAAGAGTAAGATTATCATGATTTTTTTTGAGTAATTCTTGTTTAATTTTTTCCATGTAAATAATATCATCCATTTTTTCTTCAATAGAATGATCTATCCATTGTACTATTGTTAAATCAGTTCTATCCATGTTAGTTTTATATTTATTATAACCAATTTCTGCACGATTAGTAAATTTATCAATAATAGTATATACTATAGAATCTAATTTATTAATTCTGTTAGATAAATTATTACGCACCATCTCATTATTATTCATTTTAAAATCTTATTTACATAAAAATAATATCATTTTTTTATATAAAAATAATTTAAAAATTTATTTTTTTTGTTCTTTCCACATTTTAGCAATTTCTTTAATACAATCTGTTGCCTTCCATTTAGGATGTGCTTTAGCAACTTTATCATAATGTTTTTTAACAAATAAAGCATATGGACCGGCTTTTCTTTTTACTTTTTTTCTCTTTTTTTTAGCACCTCCATCCATTGTTGAACCGGATGATACTATATCGTCAACTGGTTCACTAGGAGTAATGGGTACAACAGGGGGAGTAGATACAACAGATTCTACTGCTTCCTTATCTGCATCAAAGGGAGCATACATATATCCACGACCTCCTTTTTTTACTGGTTTTTTAGTAGCTTTTCTTTTAGGTGGTTTTTTATTTGATTTTTTCGCGCCTCCAACATTTGTAGACATATTAATTATTAATAGTTCTATTATAATATTATAAAAAAATTTATAAAAATATATATTGTTATATTTATATAGAGGCTCTAAATATTTTGTACATAATGAAAAGTGAGTATTTATTAATGGTAATATTATTAATATCAATATTAATAGTAATACTATATTATGGTTATTTAGAAAAAATGAGAGGAATTTTAATAAAAAAAAAAAAAGATTATGAGGAATTTTCAATAATGGATAAAAAAGTTAGTAAAGATGATGGTAAGGCATGTACTGTTGCTAAATGTTCTAGTATTGATCCGGTAAGTGATCCAAAATATAATATGCATCAAATTGTTAAACAATCAATATTACTCGAAGAACATTTAGCTAATAAAAATAAAAGATGCCGTGATTGTATAACAAAACATTTTTCTCATATAATTGGATTAGCAGAAGAAGCTATTATGCTTGCTTGCAATGATGTAAAAAAATATCCATTAATGGGTGAATTAGGAATTTTTTATAATAAATTATTTGATAAATGGTTAAAAGATACTAGTTGTAGTTTAGATGTATGTACTGAATTAAGAACTATGCGCAAAAAAATAATACAAATATATTTTTTTGATGAAGAATATAAATTAGAAAAAACGGATGATAAGGGTGTTTAAATTAATTCAAATTTTTTTTTAATAAATGGATAATTTTTTTTATTAGTTATTACTTTTTTAATTTCATTTATAGCTTTCAAATGCGCTTCTAAATGATTTGGATGTATTTCACTTCCCATTTCAATATATGGATAACAATATGGCAAAGTACTACATATAGTATTTACAGAACTATATAATAATACATCTGCAACAATTTGATATTGTGATGAAGAAAAATCATATTTGTTATTTTTATTAAAAAACATATCAACTAATTTTTTAGCACCTTTTTTTGAAATTATGTACATTCCTGTAGACGGTAATAAATATTGCCATTTAATAAAATTAGTTAATGTAATATTATGGTGAATATTTAAATTTTTAACAGTATTATCATATAAAACCATCATCTGAATAATATCTATATCCTTATTAATATTTTTAAGTAATTGTTTATAGTCTATTTCAAATGGTATATATATATCATCTTCCATAATAACAAAATATTCATCTTCGTATTTAAGACATTCTCTCATTGCTTTAATATGACTTGATAAACAAGCAAACTCATATTCGCAACTAGTACAACCTGGATGTTTGCAAGATAAAGGCCGTTTATATTCTAATACATCATCAAACATTTCTGGTGTAATAGCAGAAATTCTAATATTATCTGTTTTTGAATTATTAAATTGTTTTTCCATAAAATTTTTTCTTTTTAGATTTTTATTAATATTTATCCATAAATGTTTCATTATATAAAACAATAATTATATATTTTTATATATTATAATGTTATATTTAATATTAAAAGCTCAATTGGGCAATCAATTATTTCAAATAATGAATATAATAAGTTTATCAAAAAAATACAATACGGATTATAGAATTTTATGTGATATTAATGAAAAAACAATATATGAGAATAAAAAAACATATTTTAATGATTTTTATTTAAAATTAAAAAATAAATTAATTAAAATAGAAAAATCCGAATTAGAATCAAAATTAACAAATAATAATATATATAAGGAAAAAAAATATGAATACAATGAAATAATTTTAAATACTGAAAAAGATATTTATATAGAAGGATTTTATCAAAGTTTTAAATATTTTCAAGAATATAATGATATATTATATGATATTTTGGATATAAAAAACAGAAAAAGTCACATATATTGTATATATAATTATATATTTAATAAAAAAAATATAGCAATTCATTTCAGATTTGGTGATTATATATATTTACAGAACATGCATCCAATTCAAACTATTAAATATTTTTATAATTCAATTAATGAATTAATAAACATATTTAATAGTAGTAATGATAATATATTAAATTATAATATATTATTTTTTTGTAGCGAATGCGACAATGATATTGTTAATAAATATATCGACAGATTAAATAAAACATATAATAATAATTTAAATTTTATAAAAATTAATGATTCTATAAATGAATGGACTCAGATGCTAATGATTTCATTATGCGATAATATAATTATTTCAAATAGTACATTCTCCTGGTGGGGTGCATATTTTTCAGAAAAAAATACTAGAGTAATTTATCCTAAAAAATGGTTTGGACCTTTTTATAAAGATAATAAAATAGATGATTTAATATTAGATAATTGGATAGGCGTTGAAGATATTTAAAAAATATATATATTATATAATAATATGAAAAGAAATAGACAAAAAAATAATACAGATTTTATAACGGACGGTTATAGCAATGAAAAAATATTTGAAACCATCGATGAAATTAGAAACAAATATGAAATAAGTAAATTAAAAGAACCATACAATGAATATAGTTGTGAGTACAAAATGATTGGCAATGAATATTCTTTTTTTAAAGAAAGATATCCGTTTTTATTTGATATGACTTTAAAACCTGATATGGATATAGATAGATTAAAATATATGATGAATTTAAGACAAGATATTGTAGATAATAAAATAACTTTTGAAAAAGCATCAAATAAGGTGGGTGTTGAATTGTACAATAAATATCATGAAAAAAAATAATATTAAATATATATAGTAGTATTACTTAATTATTTAAATATGGAATTTAGTTTTTTAGACAATGATACAAACAAAATAGTTTTTCCTAAACTATTAAATGCTGGCATATATAAAGAATCAGAAACAGATAATTTTTCTGGAAAACCATGGGGTAATAATTTTACTCAAAATAAAGTCGAACCAACTGCAGAAGCATATGCTAGTAATTTTTATGCTAAAAATCATATTCCTAGTTCATTTAGACCAGGAAATAATCCTAAGCCTACAAGATATGAATATATAGATACGGAAAAATTTAATATGAAATGCTTTAAAATTTAATTTTCCAGATTTATTTTTTTCTTATGAATTGTATCAACATTCTCTCTAATTATATTTGTAATATGATTGTATGCTTTATTAATTTGATCAAAATTAACTCCACCTGTTATTAAGATACTTCCACTTTCAAAAATTGCAATAGTTACTTTTTTACAATCACTTACATTATTTTTTTTATTAAAGTTGTGTACTTTGCATTGACATATTCCATTATCATTATATTGGTTATAGTAATACTCTAACTTAACACCTTGATAAATACCTGGTTGAAAACTACTTTTATTATTATATTTACTATTAATCAATGTGTTATGCAGTTCTTTCCTGCGAATATAAAATTTATCAGTAAGTTCGTTATTTGTATATGTTTTAAAATCAGTATTAATCATTCTAATTTTAAAATTATTAAACTTTAATTTATTAAAGAATTCTTCTTTAGTTTCTTTTTCACTGTTTAAATTAATTTTTTCATTAATATTATATGCATTTTTTATTTCATTTATAATATGTTTTGAAATATTTTCAACATCTGATTCTAACCTATTTATTCCAGTTAGTTGTATATTTCCATTTTTAAATATTTTTATATTTGGTCTATAAGTTTTATTAATTTGATAAAGAATTGTAATTTGATTATCAAATCTTGTTTTTTTCTTTTTATCTTTTTTAGATTTTCTAATTTTTTTTGGATTTATTCCTTTGCTTTCATCTAAACTATTTTGAATCCAAATTATATTATTATCTTCAATTTTAGGAGTAATATAATTATATAATAATGATAAATCTATATATATATTTTCACCAATATTTGCATTGCAAGTAATTGTTGAAATTTTATATTCTGTAAAATATACGCTTTTATTTGACATAATACACATCCTTATATATTTTTAAATCTTATATCATTTTTTATTATTTATTATTTATTATTAAATTCATTTTCTCATTTATACTAGTTTTATCATATTGTTTTATTTTTTTTATATTATCATCTACATCAGTCTCATTAATAGTTTGATTAAATTGAGAAGTTATATCTGAGCGCTTTATACTTTCCGATAAAGACTTAATATATGATGTATTAATTATTTCATATCCACTTGATATATTAATCATTGGTGGCAAATTTAAAACATGCGATGTATCATTATTTAAATGTAATTTTCTATAATCTTCTATATTTAATTTACCTCCATTAAATATATTTAATAAATATCTAGATGGTGCAGGACGTATAGGAATGTTCATATTATATATTTTTCCAAGCATTTGTATTAAACTATTAATTTCCCAAACTTTATCACTTCCTGAATTTATAGAAAAATTATAGGCATTCGCACATTGTAAAGAACAAAAAGAACCATGGCACATATATGTATTTGATATACTATCAAAATTAATTGGCATTGAAAATACTTTTAATTCAATAGGGTGAATACACCAAAAACAATGACTTTTTCTATTATTATCATAATATTCCTGATTATTTGAAATATTATTTGTTTCTATTTTAATTGTAGTGTTATCTTCAATATTTTTATTATCAGAATTGAAACAACTTTCCTTCTCATATGGTTTTGGTTCATTTTCATTTTTATTATCATTTATTATATTATCTATATTTGTTTCATTTATTGGTAATTGTAATATTATATGCTCTTCATTATTTTTGACCATTGTATTCATAATATTATTTTTTTTATTTTGTTTCGGTTCAGTATTTGTTTCTGTTCTTTTTTTTCTTGGCATTTTTATAATTCAATAATTTATATTATATATATAATAATAACTATTTATATGTATTTAAGGAAAACTTAAATTATTAATATATTTATTATATATAATCAAAAATATTGTATCTATTCCACATTGCAATAGATATATTTAGATCATTATAATTATAATATTTTTAAAATATATACATATATATATATATATTAACAAATTAAAAATATTTAAATATAATTATATATCTTAATATAATATAATGAAAGTGAATTATATATTTTTTATAACATTTATATTAAATTTAGGTTATTCTATGGGTTTTAGATTATCTAGATTAGATAATTTAGTAGCTAGTAATACTTTAAATAAAAGCGATTTATTTTCAAATAGATTATGTTACAAAAGACAAAGAACAAATAAGATATATGCTAGATTTTTAAATAATGTTTCCAGAAGAAATTTAATATTTTTATCTCCTATTTTATTGCAACCTGATAAAACATTATCTTATCTTTCAAATAATGATTTAAATATTAATAAAGTAGTTGTATTTGGAGCATCTGGATATACTGGTGGAGATACTATTAGAAATTTATTAGATAAAGATATTGATGTTGTTGCTGTAACAAGGCGCCCTGTTAAAATAGTAAATAGAGAAAATGCCGCACGTGATACATTAGTTATCGATGATATAAATAAAAAAAATAAAATACAAAGTGTTGTTGCTGACGTGCTTAAACCAAATACATTAAATAATATAATGAAAGATGCTGATGCAGTTATATTTTGTGCTGCATCAAGACCAAAAGTAACAGTTAGACCAACACCTGGTGTTGAATTAAATAAACAAAATAATATTGTAGATAAAGATGTATATGCTGAAGAAAGTAATAATGTAGAAGATATTGGTTTAGTTAATGTTGCCAAAGAAGCTATAAAAAATAATGTTAAAAAATTAATAATTGTTTCTTCTATATGTGCGAAATGTCAAAAAAAAGATAAGAATCTTGATATTAATAGTGGTGAAGTTATAGATAGGGGTGAAACAAGTTGTGATGCATGTTATAATAAACAAGAAGGTGAAGAAAGAATTAGATTATTATATGAAAATGCCCCATCATATTTAAGTTATACTATAATTAGACCAGGAATGTTGTCACCGGGTGAAAAGAGAGGAGTTGAAGATGTTGAATTTAACCAAGGTGTATCAAAAAGTGGTATTATTTCGCGATTAGATTTAGCAGATGTATTAGTTGAATCAACTTTAACAAATAATTCTAATAAAAAAACGTTTGAAGTTTACTATAAAGATACGGCACAACCTGTTGATATGTATAAATCATTAAAAACATGTAAAGAAATGGGAAAAAGTGTTAAAGAATGTTTTTTTGGCGAAGATTATAAAGATAATAAAAAACCTATAGAAATAGATAAATTATTGAAAAACAAAGTAAAAGGAAGTATTTTTCTTTCTGGTAAAGAAGTAATTGGTAATAATTACGCAGAAATGTTAAATAAATTAAAAATAGATCAAAAAGAATATTATGATATTAATATTTTAAAATCTAATGATATTTTTTAAAATTAGAATTATAAAAAAAATTACATATACTTTAAAAACTATATAAAGATAAGACTATATATATATATGTGAAAGTAACACCAGCGCTCTCATAGCTTAATCGGTTAAAGCGTTGGTCTTATGAGCCAAAGATTGGGAGTTCGAGTCTCCCTGAGAGCAAAATTTTATTTTTATAAAATCAAAAAAAATGATTAATTATTAAAAAGTTAGTTGTATAACTAACATCCAGCAATTTTAAATCAAAGATTATTAAAAAGTTAGTTGTATAACTAACATCCAGCAATTTTAAATCAAAGATTATTAAAAAGTTAGTTGTATAACTAACATCCAGCAATTTTAAATCAAAGATTATTAAAAAGTTAGTTGTATAACTAACATCCAGCAATTTTAAATCAAAGATTATATAAAAAGTTAGTTGTATAACTAACATCCAGCAATTTTAAATCAAAGATTATATAAAAAGTTAGTTGTATAACTAACATCCAGCAATTTTACAACCCAATGTTAATAATAAAATTTATAATATAATTATAATATTATATTATATTTTTATTACATTATATTATTATATAATAATATTTTATTATATAAATTTTTTATTATATAATAATAAATTATTATATAAATTTTTTTATTATATTCGTAATATATTATAATAAAATAATTATTTGCCCCCTTAGCTCAATTGGATAGAGCGCTGGCCTTCTAAGCCAGAGGTTGTGAGTTCAATCCTCACAGGGGGTGTTATTTTTATATAAATACTTTAAATATTTATCTTTTTTTTAACAAAGAACATAACTTATTATACTCACTTTTTGTTTTTTTTATAGAATATCTTTTATTAATATTAAAATTTAATAAATTTTTAATAAAATTTAATATTAAATTAAATTCGTCATTTTTTAATCCTAATTTTTTTATTAAATTAGATGTTACAAATAAATCAAATAGCGAAAGTCCTAACATGTATACATCGAATTTACTTAAATTTATTTTTTTAGGATATTTATATTTTTTATAAAGTCTTATTTCTTCATATAAATAATACAAAATTATTTTAAATTGATTTTTCCTTTTTTTGTCTGAAATAAAAAAATTTTGATGTTTTAAAATTAAATTTTTAAAATATTCAAAAAAATCAATATAATTACCTTTATTTGCTTCCGGTGGATATTGATGATTTACTGATGCTCCTATAAATTTATTAAAATTATTATAATAATCTTTTTTTTTTATTAAGAACCCAAAATCTATTATTTTACTTTCATTATTTTTTAAATTTAATAATATATTTGGAGGACGAATATCTTGGTGTATATAATTTTTTTTGTGTAAAATTTCTAAACCATTTATAACATTTTCTAAATTTAAAAAAATTTTTTTAAATGATACATTTTTATTTATATGTTTCGATAAATCTTCCCCGCCATTTTCATAAATTATTTGATATATTTCTTGATTATCATCACCATTAAATATATCTCTACAATTTATATATGCTGATTTTTCGTATTCTTTTATATTTTTTTTACAATTTGATAATTTATTTACAATTATTTTTTTATTATTTTTAAATATTTTTTCTATTATATCTTGATTATTTAATTCTGTTGTATAATCTTTTTTATCTCTAAAAATTTTCACAACTGTGTTTTTTTTATTCAATTTAACATCACATTCTTTTGCTGGTTTTAATACACATCCATATGCTCCTTCTGCTATAAATTCTGTTTTCATATTTTCTTATTAAATATATATATTTAAATTATAATTTTTCCAATCATTTCCATATTTTCTCATATTTTTATGAGCATGAATTGAATCAAAATCCCGCAGCATTTTCTTTTTATTATTAATTTTAATTTTTGAATATTTATATTTATTAGGAATTTTTACACAATCATTATCATCTACAAATTTCTTATAATAATGCTTTGAAATATAATTGTTATACATTTTATTATAATAAATTTACATAATAAATTAATCATTTTTTTTTTTTATTAAAATAAATTTGTTATTATTTATTAGGTAATATGTCTACTACATACATTGAAACTTATATATTTGGTTTCGGGGGTGTAACAAATAAAAGAAATTTTAGTGGTGAAAATAATAGTGCTGGTGTTGCAACAACTTATGGTAATATTAATAGTGCTAAAACTGATAGAGACAATCGTAGACAAGATAGAGTTAGAAAAGAAATTGATGGTGGTGAAACAGTTGACGCTAGTACTAAATACTATACCACACAAAGTGCATTAGATGCCGATACTAGTTTTACAGGAACTAAATTATTAACTAATGAATCATTGCATGTTTCTGGACGTGATTTAGAAACAAATACTACTGAAGTTGCTAGACAAACTGCAAGAGTTGCTGAAAGGGGCACTTATAATGCCTCTAATGATACTTATGCGGGTGATACTGGTACTGAAAAAGAAAGGGAAGATGCTAGAACTTTAGAATCAGGAACTACTGAAGTTGCTAGACAAGCCGCCAGAGTTGCCGAAAGAGGTACATATGATGCCTCTACTGATACTTATGCGGGTGATACAGGTACCGAAAAAGAAAGAGAAGATGCCAGAACTTTAGAATCCGGAACTACCGAAGTTGCAAGACAAGCTGCAAGAGTTGCCGAAAGAGGTACTTATGATGCATCTACTGATACTTATGCTGGTGATACTGGTACTGAAAAAGAAAGAGAAGACGCTAGAACTTTAGAATCTGGAACAACCGAAGTTGCTAGACAAACTGCCAGAGTTGCCGAAAGAGGTACATATGATGCAAATACAGATACTTATGCGGGTGATATTGGTACAGAAAAAGAAAGAGAAGATGCTAGAACTTTAGAATCCGGAACTACCGAAGTTGCTAGGCAAGCTGCCAGAGTTGCTGAAAGTGGCACATATGATGCCACTACAGATACTTACGATTCAACATCTCCATGCAAAGAAAAAGATAGACAAGATTATAGAAATAGAGAAAATATAGATGATGAGTTAACACCATGGGATCCCGATAATGCTACAAATGCTAATTATAGAACTTACATTAATTTCCCTGGAAACATTGCATAAAATTAATAATTAGTTTTTTTTACATTTATTTTTGGATTATTTTTTTTTTTCATAAATACTCCAGCGTCAAAACTTTCTTCGTCATCCAATTCTTTTACACCACCACCATTTAATGATCTTTGTTCTTCTAATGCTTGCATATTCCACATTTCTGTATTACACATTTTAAAATGTGCTTCTTTTGCTCTGTACCAAAATACTTGATCTTCTATTTTATTACTTTGTGTTTTACAATCAATAACCAAACATTCATAATTTTCAGTGCACTGATTCATTACTTGATTAAAAACTTCAAAATTAGCAAACATACCGGCATAATTATCATATATTTTTTGTCTCTCTTTAACAATATTATTTCTAAATATAAAAACATAATCTAAATTATTTCTCAATACAGGTGGTAAACCCATAGCATGTTGCATAGTAATTAAAAAAAAAATTTTATAATGACGTCCGTTCATGAATATTGCTCGAATAGATTTATCATTAATCCATTTTTTATCATATAAACAATCATCTAAAATTAAGAAGGCTCTATTATCTATATTTGTACGACCACTTTTAGCCATTTCAAGTTTTTTTTCTGTAGAAATTTTAATTTGTCGTTCAAGAAAAGTTTTTATTATTTTTTCATCTGGTTCATCATATAATAACATTTTTGGTATAAATTTTTCAAAATATCCATTTGCTTTTTCTGTTGGACTAACTACAATTCCAATTGGTATATTACGATGATATGATATTATATCTTTCATACAATAAGACTTTCCAGTATTCCGTTTGCCTATAAAAACTACAACAGAATCACCGGCAATTCTTGCGGGATCGAATTTTTTTAATTCTAATTTCATTTAACTAATTATAATAAATAAAAATAATATAATTTTACTCATTATTCACTATATGGAGTAAAACCGGTATATATATTATCAGGTATTTTTCTTAGTAGTATTGGATTTATTTCCATATTTTTATCAATACTTTCTACAACATTATTTTTTATATTTACAATAGATTTATTCTCAAATATAAAAAATAAAATTATAGTACTTAATATATAAATAATAAATAATAAAGCAATATTTGTTAAATTAAATAAATTGTATTTTATTTTTTTTAATTCACTCGATTTATATTCATTAAATTGTATTAAAATAAATATAATTAGTGTTACTAATATTGATAGATAATAATACATAATTATTCTAATAATATAATATATAACATTACTATATATTATATCGCATTTAGTACATTTTTTTTACTTTTACAGTATATTCATTATCGCTATCTGATAGTGACGATGATGTATCATATGAATTATCTGATAAAAATTTTTTATTATCTAAATTATTATCTGAACTATTATTTGATTCAGAATCACTATTCATATTATTATATTTTTCTCTTATTTTATCCATATCCGTTACTGTTATATCATTTTCATCATTTTCATTATTTTCATCATTTTCATCATTTTCATCATTTTTATCATTTTCATCATTTTCATCATTTTCATCATTTTCTATATCATTTTTATCATTTTCATCATTTTCTATATCATTTTCTATATCATTTTCATGATTTTTAATATCATTTTCAATATCATTTTTATTATTATCATCTTCTTTATTATATTCACTGTCAGCATCAGAAATTATTTCATTATATTCATTTAATTTTTCCTCTTCTTTCTTTTTTTCCAAATCATTATTAATGTTATCATTAGATTTAGTTAAAAAACGATTTAATTTACTTGTATTTCTAGTAATTGCTGATAATAATGAACTTGTGAATGTTTCATTATTGTTTATTTTATTATTTATAATTTCATTTTTATTATTATCTTCATTTAATTGTATTAAATCAATATCATCATTATTATCATCTGTTGTGTTTGATTCTACAAATTGATTGATATTAGTATTATTTTTATTTTTTTCTTCTATTTGTTCTATAATACTATCGATTGGTATACATTCCATTAGTGTATTTTTTATAATTTTTCTAATATTTTTTTCAATGATATTATAATTATTCTGTATTTCTGTTTCTCTAATATTTTGTTTAAAAAAAAGAAAAGGATTTTTCCATGCCCATGTTGCAATATTTATAAAACATTTATGTATATAATCTTGCATAGAAAGATATTTTATATTAACATCTTCTATCTGATCTTTATATTCATATATCTTAATTTTAACACTTGTTATAATAACATATTTATATAATTTATCTAAATTTTTATATTTTGATTTTTTTAAAATTTCACTACATATTGTATCAATATAATTGTTATTCCATTCTTTTATTTTATTTAACTCTTTTTGAAAACCTTTTAATCCGCTTTTATTTTCCAATGATAAATCATAATAATTTTTAATTTTTTCTGCAATTGGTATTGTTAGTGAATCTTGTAAATATTTAGTATATTCTTTTTTATTATCTACAAGTCCTTGCATATGTTATATAAATAAAACAGTAATTTTTCTTATATAATTTAAACTAAATAGGATTTATACCTATATTTAATTCATTACTTTTTAATGATTTCATAATACATGTATCTAAACGATTTTCAAATGCATTGTTTTGATAATTTTCTTTTGTAAATGTTTTTTTGTAAGATTTTATACTTGGTTGATTTTGATATATTTTGCCTATATTACCAAAATCTTCTGGATTTAATTCATTTTTATTTACTGATATATTAACATCTTTTGAATCTATATTTAAATTCATATTTCCTGGATTTGGAGTATGACCTGCTGCTATTAATATTCTTTCTCTGGTATCATCTTGTTCGGCATTATAATATTGTTTTCTAAAACCACTTCTATGATCTTGCACGGATGATATATTACCATTTCTAGAGATTTGTGATGTAAATTCTTTATTTGTATTATTTAATTTTATTCGTTTATTTGAATATCCGCCAATTAAATTATTTAATATTCCACCTAAGAAACCATATTCTGATTTACCCTTAATTGTAGTTTCTTTAACAGTTGTTTTTGCAACCAAATCTGGATCATATACATATGTTTTATATTGAACTGGACCAATATTTCTCAAATTATCTTTTAATAATGTTGATGAAGTTTCTTTTACTGTTGTTTTAGCCGTATCATCATATGGTACATAAGTTTCTATTACTTCACCTTTTAAATTACCATTATAATTATCATGAATTGTAGTTTCTTTAACTGTTGTTTTTGCTATATCTTGTGATGCAGAATAACCAGTATTAGGACCTTTTAAATTTGTATTTTCATTATCATGAATTGTAGTTTCTTTAACTGTTGTTTTTGCTATATCTTGTGATGCGGAATAACCAGTATTAGGACCTTTTAAATTTGTATTTTCATTATCATGAATTGTAGTTTCTTTAACTGTTGTTTTTGCTATATGATTAATAGGATCATAGGTTGTAGGTTTTTCAACTGGTCCTTTTATATTTCCACCTGTTTCTCTTGCTGAATCTACCATATATTCTTTTGTACTAAACTTTATTCCATCTACAATTGGTGCAACAACTGCTTTTACAATTGATGTAATATTAGTAATTGATGTTTTTGATTCTGTTGTTTGTCTTTCATTATCATATACCATTATAGTATCTTTACCATATTGATCTTCATTCCCTATACCTGGTTTAATATATTTAATACCACCAGAATATTCAATGTGCGAATATTGTTTATTAGTATCTTTAACATTTTCAATAGGTCTTTTTGATCCTTTTAAATTAGCACCAGTAGTTTTAAACCAATTATTTTTATTTGTTTTAAATACTGTTTCGGGTTTATTTTTATTAAATGAATTTACTATACCTCTTTGTGCTGTTTTAATTTTAGGTGCTTTATAATCATTATTAAATGTTCTCATTTTTTGATTTGTTTTTGTTCTAAGATTATCAATATCTTTAGGCATTGCATGAACATTATTATAATAATTATGAAAACCACCTGATCCCGTATTACTATATCCATCATCAATACCTGGTCCAACTCTTATTTGATCGATTGGAAAAACATTATTATTGAGTCCAGATAAACTATTTACAGTTCTATCTTTAATAAATTTAGATCTAAAATTAGAACCATTAATATTACTTATACCTATTTGAGGTTCGAAAAAATTTTCTAATTCTTTTTTATTATTATATAGTTTATTAACATCTTTATTATTATCTATAATATAATTATCAACATTAACATTTTGAGTAACTCCACTTTTAATAAATTTTTGCATGTTATTATGTTTAAAATTATCAGTGTTCATTTTTTCCCCGGTTAAAGAAATAAAACTTTCTTCAATTTCTGTAAAATCAGATTGTTCTCCATTTGAATAATTTAAATTAAATAATTTTGAATTACTATTTAGTAAAATATCTCTATTTTTAATACTTTCCCAATTTGTTGAATTATAATAATTATTCATAGAAGGAATATCTCCACTTCGCAATTCCATTATTCTCTAATGAAATTATATATAATAATATAATTAAAAAATACTTAAAAATATTTATATAAGAATATTTACTATATTTTATTTAGAATATGATACTAATATATAGCGATCAATGTAAACATTGTAATATATTGTTAGAAACTATACAAAGACATGATAAAGATAATATTGTCAAAAAGATTTCAGTTGATGTTTTAAGAGCTAATAATTATACAGTACCTGAATTAGTACATTCTGTTCCTGCGTTAATACCAAATATTACTGATAATAAATTTAAAAAAGAAGATATATTATATGGTAAACAAGTTTTCGATTATTTATTACTACCTAATAGAGGAGCTTTATTTACACAAGATAATAATACTAGATTAAATAAAGAAATTAAGGATTCAAAACAAAATGAAACATTTAGTGATAATGATATAATAGATAATGGCGATCCTATTGCATTTAGTTTAGGTTCTAGTATGTCTGACGCATTTTCTTCATTAGATGAACAAAGTGATAATTTACTAAAAGATAAAGTATATAAATGGGATTTATTAAATAATAATAATAATATTTCATTATCAAATACAGACGTTGATATGAATACAATAACCCCTATTTCTTCAACTAATGATATAGATAAATTACCATCTTTAGAAGAACTATTAAATAAAAGAAATAATGAAGTATTCTAAAATTTATATAAAGGAAATATGTAAATTTAATATATATAAAAATAAGATATTACATGAGTAAATTATATATACTTAATCAATATTATATAGATTTAATAAAAAAAATTAAAAAAATTGCTAAAAAGCATAAAGATAAAAGTAAAACTGCTAAATTAGTTTTAAATCAAATTAAATCAAATTATCTAACATTAGATTCAAATACAGATGAATATAATATTTATTTAAAATCTGTATTAACTGATGAAATATATAATTCTTATAAAACTGATTTAACTAGAAAACAAAAACAAGACAATGAAAATGAAAATGAAAATGAAAATGAAAATGAAAATGAAAATGTTACTCTTAATGAAGAAGATATTAATACTATATCATCATTGTGGTTAGAAAATAATTCAGAAATTGAATTATTAAAAGGAATAAAATTAGATGATATAAAAAAAATATTTAGAGATGATTATATTTGTCATCAATTTATTAGTATATTTTTAATTCTAACAAGAGATGAATTATCAGATGAAACAGCAAAGAAAATAATTGATTTATTACAAAAAATAAACTATGATGATGAATTAAAAGAATTAGAAGATGAAAAAGATATATTCAAAACTATTTTGGATAATCTTCAATATATTAAACAACAAAAGATTAAAAAATCTGTTGATATGAATATGGGTGGTATGGAAAATACTACTTTGGGTAAACTTGCAAAAGAAATTTTAGAAGACGTTGATGTTAATAAATTACAAAAATCAATGGGAGAAGATGGTGATGTTTTAAAAAGTTTAGGTGATCCTAATAGTGGTTTTGGTGATATTATATCAAGTGTTAGTCAGAAAATGGCATCCAAATTATCTACTGGTGAATTAAATCAAGAAAATTTAATGAAAGATGCTATGAAATTTGCCACTATGATGCCAGGTATGTTTGGTAATCAACAATCGGGTGGTAACAATAACAATGGTGGTCCTAATATGGGTAATATGATGAGTATGTTTGCAGATTTAATGTCAAATAATACTGATAATAATGATATGCCTGATTTAAATACAATGAAAAATATGGCTCAAAGTATGGGAGGTAAACAAAAAAAAGGAACAAAAAATAGCTTCAATGAATCAGCATATCGTAAAATTGCAGCACAAAAAAAATTAAAGAAGAAATTAGCATCACAAAAAAAAGAAAATAATTATAAAATAGATTCTTCCGAATAGATTAATTTTTTTTTCAATCTAAAAAGAAAATACAATAATATTATAGAGAATATAATAGATGTTTTGGACATCTGATATTAGTGAATTAATTAAATTAAATTTTACATTAAATAATAATATGACTGATGAAGAAAAATTAAATACATTAATGAGAATAATATTATTTTTCGGTATATTATTAGCATTACTAACTAATAAAAGTAATATTATGTTATTTGTTATAATTATCTTGATAATATCTATTTTTTTATATAAATATCAAAATGAAATAAAACAATTAAATGAAGATTTTTTTGATAAAAAAAAATTAAAAATTATTGATAACAAAATTTGTATTGCTCCTACTAAAAATAATCCATTAATGAATAGTAATATTTATGATAATTCTTGTTATAATAATTTTGATAATTGTTCTATTAATAATAAACATGTTAATGATAAAATTAATAGTATATTAGATAATAGTATGTATAAAGATACATATAATAATATTTATGGTAAGAATAATTTACATTTAATATTTTATACTTTACCAAATAATTATTCATATACTAATCAAAATAAATTTGCTAATTGGTTATATAAAGATCATAAAACGTGTAAATCTGATGGCGGTATTGAATGTTTAAATAATATATATTCAGATATAAGAGTTACTTAAATTATATAATAATATAAAATATCTTATAAAGTAGACAATGACTAATTTTTCTTCCTCTATAACATTTACTAAAGACAATTTAGATTCTCCATCTAATATTATACATAAGATTGAGTATAAACACACTGTATTTTCAGGTGATAATTTTTGGGCCACATCTTATAATAATAAAATTGATAATAATGGTATTGTAGAAACATTTAATAAATTACATAAAAATGGCGATGATGTTTATGAAAAAATTGGCAGTAGTCAAAATAAAAATTCTTGGAATATTAAAGAATTTTTAAATACTATTTTAAAAAAACAATATGTTGATAATTATCAAGATAATAATTTTAATCAAAATTTATTAGATGCTATTTATGATAATATAAAATATGATAGTGAGGGTAAAGCATTATTAAAATAAAAAAATGATTTTTTATTTTATATTTTATATTTTATATCATGTCATCAAATACTATTATCCCGAATTCATTTTTATGTCCTATTACCCATAATATTATGACTAATCCACATATTGATAATGATGGTAATACATATGAATATGATGCAATTATGCAATGGTTACAAAATAATAATTCTTCGCCAATAACAAGAAATTATTTACATTATAGTCATTTAAAACCAAATCGTTCTCTTTTAGAATTAATTACTAATTTTAATAGTAATAATAATATTCAATCATCTTTATCATATTCTAATACTTCTAATAATTTATCAAATATAGAAAATAATTTTAGTGTAGATCAAAATGCTATTAATTTATCTATTGATAAATATATTGTTGATAATTATTCATATTTTAAATTAAATATTAATATTAATGAAAATGAAAATCAACTTAATCCACCGGTTGATATTGTTGCTGTTATTGATATATCTGGATCTATGGATGCTTCTGCTAAAATACAACAAAATGGTAATTATGTTGATATTGGATTTACTATTTTAGATATTACTAAACATGCTTTAAATACTATTTTAGAATCTATGAAACCATCGGATAGAATATCAATAATTACCTTTTCATATGATGCACAAACTATTTGTGATTTAACATATATTAATGATTCTAATAAAAGAATTATTAAATCACAAATAAATAGTTTACAAACTGCTGGGGCAACAAATATATGGGCCGGTTTAAACAATGGACTAAATCAATATCATTGTGATAAAAATAATATCAATCGGGTTAAATCATTATTATTATTAACTGATGGTATTCCCAGTTCTCATTTAACTCCTCCAAGAGGTATTTTAGAAACTCTTCAGAGAAAATTAATGGTTATGTCAGATAGTAATTTACCTTCTCCCAATATCTATACATTTGGATTTGGTAATAATTTAGATACAAATCTTTTAGTCAATATTGCAAAATATGGTAAAGGACATTTCTCTTATATTCCAGATTCTGGTTTCGTTGGTACAATATTTATTCATTCACTAGCATATATTAATACGTTATTATGTAATACTGCTTGTATTGATTTAGAATTTATGTGTAAACATTTTAAAGAAAATGTAAAAATTATTGGATACAATAATATTAATAATATCGATTTAAATACTTTACATATTGGTAATAATAGACATTTAGTATTTAAAATTTTAAATGAAAATTTAGAAAAATGTTCTGATTATTTAGCATTTGCTTTGAAATATAAAACTATTGAAAATGAAAATAGAATTATACAATTATCTATTAATAAAAATACTGAAAATCTTTTAAATGATGATGATTTAAATTATAATATTAAACGCCTTGAATTAATCGATGCTCTTAATTTTAATAATATTAATAATTTACAAAATAATTTAAATATTTATTTATCTAATCAAAATATTCCAGATGATATTAATAATGATTTAGAACAAGTTAATATGGCAGCTAATTTATATTATAATACATGGGGTTTAAATTATATCAAATCTTTTCAAAAAGCACATATTGAAGAAAGATGCAATAATTTTAAAGATACAAGTATTCAAAAATATGGCGGTAAATTATTTAATAAAATTAGAGATAATATTGATGAAATTTTTAGTAATTTACCACCTCCTGTTCCTTCAAATATTTCTGTATCTTTCGATAATATTAATAATATAATAAATAGAGAAATACATAATTCAACTAAATCATTTTCAAGTTCATTTAACTGTTCTAATAATGGATGTTTTCACGAAGATTCAAATATATTAACTAGCAATAATGTATTTAAAAAAATTAAAAATATTAAAAAAGGTGATATTCTACTTGATATGTTTGGTAATTATAATAAAGTTGTTTGTGTTGTCAAATATATTAATAAAGATAATAAAACAAATCTTGTTGAATTAGATTCTGGAACACTTATTACACCATGGCATCCAGTATTAAATAATAATAATGATTGGATATTTCCATTTACAATTGGTAAATTAATAAATGAATATCAAACAGAATATGTTTATAATTTAATATTAGATAAAGGACATACTATTATTGTTAATTCTGATATTTGTGTTACATTAGGACATAATATTAATACTAATTTCGTTGTATCTCATCAATATTTTGGAACTGATAAAGTTATTAATGATTTACAAAAAAAAGATGGTTTTAATGATGGATTAGTTTACATTTCATCAGATAATATTGTTAGATCATCAGAAACAAATCGTGTTATCCAAATTAATTAGTTATTTTAAAAATCGGTTAATTATATATTTAATAGTATAACTGACTTTATTTTTTTTAATTTAGATATATATAGAGAGGATTAAATATGTCTAAAGTAGAATATAATAATAATACCAATATTTCATCTGATAATTGTTGGAAAAACGCAAAAGATATTAATAATAAAGAAATATCTAATTATACATTATATGATAAATATTCTGAATATAAATCGGAAAGTAGTCTGGGTTCTTTACCCGAATTTACTCTTCAACATCCTAATTTAAGAGGTAGACCTGGTTATGGATTAGCCGATCAGCATTTAATCGATAACTATTCTGCATTAAGAAATGATCCTAAATCATTAACACATGATAGATGTAATATACAATTATTTTCAAGAGTTTTTCAAGCACCTCCTTTATTAAAGGGCGCAGAAGGTAATATTGAAAAAGAATTAGATATTTTAAGCGGATCTGATACAAATCCTTATAAATGTAAAAAAACAATTATGGAAAAAGATCAACGTATAGGTTATCCATTAATAGATTTTATGAAAGATATTCAAAAACCTGAAAATATTGTACCACAATGGACAAATGGCGGCGAGGATACACGCTCTTATAAAAATAGAGCAGAATTTAATAAAAGATATGAAGCACAAAGAAGATAATTTTTATAAATTTATTTTATTATTATAAATTAGATTAATATGAGTTTTAATAGGACTAAATATGATAATTGTTCTTACAAACAAAATTTAAAAGAAAATGTTGATACATTAGGTTATATTTTAACCCCATATAGATACGAACATTCTAATAAATGCAGACATCAATTAGGTTTTTTAGGAGGTACTTCTGTATCTCATATTAAGGGAAATATTGTAGATTTAGAAAGTGAGTTAAGAGGTCAAACAAGATATGTTTCAAAATGCGGTCAAAATTATTATATACCAACTAATGATAATGTTGTTAAAAATGATAAAACTGAACCAATTGATACTTCGTTAAAACATTTGGGTTCATGTCAATCTATAATGTATAAATCTATTCCATTACCACCAAAAATGAACTTTAACAAATGTTAGATTAATATATTATTTTTTTTATAATAAAAATATTTTTATTTTATTAGAGATTAGTAATTATGAGTACTACTAGCTATCCTAATGATACACGATTGAGTTATGATGATTGTAGTTATGAAGAAAAATTAAAAAGAAGTATTGGTCCGGGATTATATAATTTAAATGTTCCCGATAATGATTGTACTGATTGTGCTCAAGATGTAAATGCTGACCCCGCTTTAAGATATCAAAAATATGGACCAAATACATGCACTTTTAGTACAGCAGTTGATGATTCTAGTGAATTAAGAGGATTAAATTATAAAAATAGTAAATGTAATACTAAAACTTATTTACCCAATATATATGTTAAAAAAGCATGCACTATTGATAATAATGATAATGCGCGCAATTGTTTTGCACCACAAGAATCTACTAGATTATCACATCCTTCAAATACATTAAAAGGCACTGGTATTAACAGATTTCAATGGTTATTTAATAATCCACAAGATTTTGCCTTAGAACAATTTGACAGAATTCCAACTAATTATCGCATGGTTGCTAAAGATAATCATGTTCCACTTATTGAAAAACCATTAGATGATTCTGATGTAAAACCAGATCCTAAAAATATAGAAGCATTCGATCCAAGTGAAAATTTAGATACTTGGGCTAAAGGTTTAGCAACTCATAGATACGCTCCCGGTAATCCAGATGGTGTCATGAATTATAATTTTGCTTGCAAATAATTTAAAAATTAAGTTTATTATTTTTATCATTAATTATTTAAATAATATAATTGAAAATAATACTTGTATTAATTATTTTATTTTAACAAATATATCTAAAGAAAAATTATATTTTTTTACTAAAAATACTGATTTACGATTTGTTAAACATTATTCTTAAAATTTATATAAATTATTGTTAAAATCTATTATATCTGGTTTTATTATTAAATTACATAATTGGGATAATAATACTTTAATTAATGAATATAATTTATCACATAAATTAAAAAATATTATTAATTTTAATAATTATTTATGTTATTTTGAATATTTATACTCAATTAGTATTAGCATTATATAGTGCATTTTACAACCATAATGTTTATTTTAATAATATAAATATTAATTTAGTACATATTGTTAAAAATAATAGAAAAAAAAATATATAAATATCCTATTTATTAAAAAATAGTACATTTCATAAAAAAATTTAAAATTTTAAAAACCTTTTATAAAAATTTTTAAAAATAAAGAAATGTACTTTTTTTATTTATTTTTGAAAAATAGTACATTTCATAAAAAAATTATAAAAATTAAAATATTATTTATATTTTATAAAAAAATTAAAGAAATGATCTATTTTTATCTACAATTACCTGTTAAATAATTTGCGAAGAAATAGTATATTAAATATATTGGACCCAATATAAATGCTAAAATTGCAAACATAAATCTTGATAATTCTCCCGTTTGTCTACTGCAACTATATGATAAATATCCAGCATAAAATGCTAAGATTATATCAATTAAAACAGCAAACATAAATAATGAACCTTCCATTAATTATTTTTATTATTCTAATTTTAAATTATATAAAAATATATTTAATATATAATTATGTAATTAAATGCAAAAAAGTTTTATATTTTTCATTTCTAATTTATGTTTAATTTCATCATTTATACATAATACTAATACATTTTTTAAACATTCATATAATGAAAATTATATTTCAAAACTTAAATTAAGTAGATCTACTGATATAAATAGTTATAATGACTTAAAATATATACATTGGAAAAATATTTTTAAATATTTAAATAATAAAACATATAATACGAATTATTGCAAATGGTTTTATAATAAAAATCAATCCCTTTTAAATTCATCTTATAATTTTAATTATCAAACTTCTTTTAATTATGAAAATAATTCAATTTATTATAATAAATTGGTTAATTATAATAATTTTAATTACAATAAATTTAAAAAAATTAATTATCATAATAATACGTATTTTTATTTAATTGATAATAATATTAAATTATCTATTAGTAATTCATTAAATCATATTTATAATATAGATATTATTCATCCACATCATTCTAATTCTCGTTTTAGTATTAAAATTATTTATAATTTTATATCAAATGATATAAATTCTATTTCTTTATATAGACATTTTTATGGTGAAAATTATTATTGGACTAACGATAGTTATATAAATATTTTAAGTTCAAAAAATTTTAAAAGTGATTTCTTGTTTGGAAGATATATCTCTTTAGATATTCCTTTCAAAACTTATTATTATAAAAATAAACTTATGCTATATAATTATAAATATCCTCATTTATATGAAATTAAAAATTCAAAAGATAATATTATTTTTCAATTACCAGATAATATTTTATTAGAAATTCCCAAATTAATTACTTCTTATGAAAAATTTAAAATAAAACTTAGTTGGTCTTTTAAAGATGATATTGAAATTAATATTTTAGATATCAATTATTTAAACAATACTGTAAAAAATGTAGGTTTGTTTTCTTTTGTTTAAATTTTAAAATATATTATAAAAATAGTAATGGGAAAAAAACCTTCTTCTAAATCTTTTAAAAAAGGTGGTTTTTTAGATTTTTTAAACGATAAAAATGATACGCAACAAGCACAACAACCACAACAACCACAACAAGCACAACAACCACAGCAACCACAACAACCACAACAACCACAACAAGCACAACAATCACAGCAACCACAACAACCACAACAACCACAACAACCAGAATATCAAGCACTAAAAAAAGAAATACAATATGATAAAAATATAGAATCAAAATTTAATAAAAGTTCTAAATTATTTAAAACTACTAAAAATGGTATTGCTGGATCTACATTTTTAAAAATATGTCTTAAAATGGATCAATCTGTATTAACTTCACCTGGATCATTAATTTATTTAAAAGGTGATGTTGAAAAAGGTGAAATTAAATTTGATGGTATTGGTAAAGCATTATGGAGAGGTTTTGGAGGCGAAGACATGTTAATTATAAAATATACAGGGAAAAAAAGGGGCGGGGAAATTGCATTAGGTAGTGATACACCAGGTGATATTATCGAAATAGATATTAAACCAAATACAGAATGGTGTATATCAAGGGGATCATTTTTATGTTCTACTGAAAATTTAAAAATTTCTTCTCAAGTAGTTGCTAGAGGTTTTTTTGGTATAGGTACAAGTGAAGGATTTATGATGCCCTTAATTCAAAGTGATGATAAATCAGGAAAATTTTGGTTAGCTTGTTATGGTACATTTGAAAAAATAGAATTAAAAACAAATGAAGAAATCATAATAGATAATGGTTGTTTTTTGGCAGCTAATAAAAATATGAACTATACTATTGAATCATTGGGAAAAAACATATTAGGAACTTTATTTGGTGGAGAAGTTTTTGGTATGAAATTTGTAGGACCAGGAACTATTTATATACAAAGTAAAAATTTAAATAATTTTGCTGCTGATATAAATTCTAGAAAAAAATAATAAATTTAATTATGAATAATTTTTATTTTTTTTTATTATCAATTAAATGATTTATATTATTAATTAGTTCATTAACTTCTTCTTTATTATTTATTTCACTTTTTTCAATTATAAATGATATATTAATTAAGTAATAATATAACTTTTCTTTCTTTGTAATAAATTTTTTACTAATAACATAATCATCTATATTTTTTTTATTTAAAAAGTTGAATTTTTTATATAAAATTTTGTTTTTATCAATATCTATTAAATCAAATTCTTCGGAAATATAGTCTAAAATTTTATATTCAATACTATAATAATTTCTTTCAAGAATAGCAGCTAATTCTTCTACATTTTCTAAAAATATAATTTCATGAGTTTTAATGTAATTATTTAATACTTTATAATCATTTGAACTCCATTTCTTTCCATGATTTTTAAAATTATTAACTTGCATTTATAAAATAAATAAATTATTATTTATCATTTTTTTATTAGAATAATTGATTTATGAAAAAAAAATTATATGTTATTACCGATAATAATGAAAATAATGAAATGATTGATTTTTTAAAAAAAAAATTAATTATATGTGAAAAATGTAGAAATTTTTTAGGAAAAAATGATAATAATAATGAAATCATAACATGGACTAAAATTGATATTGATATATGTTTTTGTAATATCAAGTGAATATTAATTTTTTCCATTTACATTAGTTAAATATTGTGAAATATAAGATCCTCCTTTTTTTTTTAAACTTTTTTTCTTATTTTTTCCACCACCACTATTTAATGGATTTGAAACAAATCTAGATGCCATTATTTTAACTGCATCGGTATCACTTGTATCATTTAATTCTGCTTTAGTTGTTCCATATTGTTCTGGATTATCAAATATCATTTTACACTCTGGTGATTGTATATACTTACCTTCACTATCAAATTTTATATCTGAATTAGCAATACTATCTGCGCCACCCTTTAAATATTTTCTGAATTGCAATTTTAAATTGTTTAAATTTTCATTAAAGTTACCTCCTTTTTTTTTATTTTTTTTTTTAAAATTCTTCTTATAAACAGTTAATAATACATATTTACCTTTAGATTTTACATATTCTTTTTTTGATTTTCCTTTTTTATATATTTTTTTATATTTATTATCGACTAATTTTCTACGATAAAATATAAATTCGTTCATATTCTATTTTAATAAAAGAATTAAAAAAAATTAACATACACTATTATGTACATATGGAATATAGTGTTGATAATAGAATAATTGTTGTTGTCTTTGAACATCAACAGGAGGATTAACTACAGGAGGGATATTTTCTCCTACTTTTTGAGCTGGAATATAATAAGGCATTGTTGGACACATTACTGTTGTTGCATTATTATTTAAATGAGATGTATGACTTTGTGATTGAATAGTATTTGCAATATTATTTGCAGTATTATAATATGAATTTGTAAGTGGTGTATTTTGATGTGATGTATCGTCATAAACTGGTTTAATATAATATGAAGGCCATGAAGAGTTATTTTCAAAAAAAGGAGTTAAAATAAGATTTGGTAATTTATTTACAAAACTATCTCCTGTTTCACTATTTTGTTCAATATCAGATTTACTCATTTTATATTAATATGCAAACTTCTTTTTATATATTTTTATTATATAGAAAAGTAATAAATGAATCCTGTCGGTATAGATGAAAGTCAAGCTCTAGTACATGAAAGTCCTGCTGCAGCAGGACCTAGAAGATCAACAGTACATGAAAGTCCTGCTGCAGCAGGACCTAGAAGATCAACTAGAGAACACAGACCGTCCGTAAATTGGACACCAGAAAATTTTCAAGAGAGAAAACAACAAAAAAATAAAAATGTAAAAAAAGATGAAAAACATAGACAGACAAATCAAGAAGATTATAACTTACGAATAGTTTTAGATAAAGAAACAATGGACCAAGTTAACCAAGTTTATGAATCAGAAAATGAAAATATTAAAAAAAACAATTTAGGATTTCCGCCTGTACTCGAGTTTCATCTAGATGGAGTTGATCCACAAGTATTACAAATTTATAATGAAATGGCTAATACTAGTTATGAACTACATAAAGCAAAACATGCAACTAAAGATCATGATATAGTTGAGAGTCAAGAAAGATCATTTCGAAGAATGGTGAGAAGCGCTTTATTACCACCATTTCAAGATCACACTGAATTTATACGACGAAAATATTTTAATAAAAAAATTTATTTTGATATGCAAGATCTTAACGATAATTTAAAATTAAGATTAATGAACGAAGGAATCGGATCTCAAGGTAAATTTCTTAAGTTTATATTATCTCATTCAGGTATTAAAGAAGGTTTTCAGACTTTTCCACAACAACACACACAACAAGAACAAATATTATATGCAAATAAAGTATCTTTACTTATTTCTATAATATTAACAAATTTACCCAGATTATTCATTTTAAATCAAGGAAATTATGTTAACATTATATTTAGACATCCTGATGTAATTAAATATTTACAATATTTTGGTGCATTTGCATTGCTATATTTTACTAAAGTTAATTTACATGAAATACATTCTTATGATAGACTAAATGAATTATTTAATTTATTTACACAATTTTTTGAATCTCAATTTGAAAATTTAATAAGAGTTGAATTTATTACTAATGAATTTAAACAATATTATCAAGAAGTTCAATCTTGGATGAATCTATTTTTTGCTAATGTACTAACACAAAGATATGAAAGGGCTACTCTTAGAAATATAATTTTAAATTTAGATTTTGATGATTTAGATGCATTAAGATATGCATTAAATGATATCGGACAGGATGTAGGTCATGCATTATTACAATTAAATAGACAGCAGTATTTTGTAAATCCTATTGCAGGTGTTGATACTGAAATCCCTGCTGTATTCCCTTTACATGAAATGCATGAATATAATGAAGATAGAGTTACTAGATTTAAAGGAATTCCCGCAAGAGAAATGATAGATAAAACAAATCATCCAATACGTAAAAAAAGTATTTCAACTGGTATAAATAGATTAAGACAACAATATAGTTGGAATAATACACCTATAACTAAGGCAAATAAACCGGAAAATCCTTTAAAATCTACTAAAGCTAAACTATTAACAGTAAAACAGGTAAAAGATTTGCTTTCAGATCCCAAAGATCCTAAAAAGAAGTTCTATGGTGGATCAAAAGAGCTAAAAGAGTTAAAGAAACTAATAAATAAAAAAGAAAAAGAATCTTACAATAATTTTAAATTAATTAATAAATTAGAAATCAAATTAAAAAAAATAGTAGAAAAATTATTAGAATTAGATAAAAAATATAAAGAAGTTCAGAAAAAATATAAGAAAACAAAAAATAAAAAAGATAAAAAAAGAATGGATACAGTATTAAAAAATATTAAAAA